>OCSH01000012.1_pt1 | contig 256829 bp, 325 predicted proteins | sample 1538371 | NCBI WGS metagenome assembly OCSH01 (sample SAMN04571687, study PRJEB22368) | human gut metagenome | biome: human gut; material: stool | host: Homo sapiens | place: Luxembourg | collected 2012-06-01 | reverse complement strand
CAGAAGAGAATTCCACTGTATAAATGGATGGTAGAATTAAACTTTGCAATTTTCACTGTCGTAAAAGACAGGGCGCTGTTGTGTTATACGGATGAAATGTGATAAAATAGTAAGAAAGCAAAATGGAGAGTGTTACGGACAAAATAAGAGAATATGATTAGCCAATACAAGGTGGGCAGTAAGAGATTTGTTTTTTGAACGATAAGAATTAGCAATAGGGTGAGGTGAAGAAAAAATGAGCAGTTTAATAGATTCTATAGAGAAGATATGAAATATAGACTAATAAAGATTAAAAATGAATGGTTAATGAAAGGAGAAAAAATGAAAGCGATAGCAATGTTTAATAATAAAGGAGGAGTAGGGAAAACCACGTTAACTTGTAATTTGAGTGCATATATTGCTAGAACAGGAAAAAAAGTGATGTTAATTGATGCTGATCCACAATGCAATTCTACTATTTATTGTTTTACGGATGATTTGTTCTCAAAAGTGTATTATGACAAAAAGGGATTTACAATTTATGACGTGATAAAACCGGTAAATCAAGGAATAGGGTATGTTAAAAACGTTGAAGTATATAATTTAGAGAAGTTCGGTTTTGATTTTTTGGCAGGAGATCCGAAACTTGCACTTTTTGAAGATACTTTGGCATCTGATTGGAGCGCAGCGTTATCAGGGGGAGAACGTGGAATTAGAACAACATTGACATTTAATAATTTAATAAAACAATTTGATGACTATGATTATGTGTTTTTTGATATGGGACCATCATTAGGGGCAATAAATAGATCTATCTTATTATCGTGTGATTATTTTGTGACCCCTATGTCTTCTGATATTTTTAGTATTTTGGCTATTGAAAATATAGGAAAAACAATAAAAAATTGGAGAGATACGTTTAAAGAAGGATTTAATAGGTGTACTGATACAGAACTAAAAAATATTTTTGAACCAATTTCATATATACAATTTTTGGGTTATGTTACACAGCAATATACCAGTAAAACAGTGGACGGAATTAGAAGACCTGTACAGGCTTATGAAAGAATTTTATCAGAAGTTCCTATGACCATAAAAAGAGAACTTATAGATATAGTTAATGAAAAAAATAAAGGTAATGAGATCAATTATGAATTAGGAACTATACCGAATTTTAATAGTATTATCCCACTGTCTCAGTCAGCGCATAGACCAGCGTTCGAATTAACTAGTACAGATGGTATTGTAGGTGCTCATTTTGCAAAAGTGAAAGATTTTAAAGTAGTAATGGATAAGATTACAAATCAGATGATGATTAATTTGGAGAAAATGTAATGAAATGGCCAGTAGATATTATAGAGAAGATTGCGAAGCGGAAAGTAGTTTTATTTTTAGGTGCGGGGGTATCAGCAAATGCTATAAGCGAAAAAGGCGATAAACGCCCTCCTACGTGGGAACAGTTTTTGAATAAGGGCATAAGTGAAGTCACAGATGAAAATATCGTTGAATATGTAAGAAAGTTGTTAAATGAAAAAGATTATTTAACAGCATGTGAAGTACTAGTAAATCAAATAGGAAATGAAAGGTTCGAACGCATTGCAAGAGAAGAATTTCTGACACCTAAATACAAAAGTCATAGAATACATGAAAATATTCTGAAATTAGATTCAAAAATTGTGATTACACCGAATGTAGATAAAATATATGAAGTATATGCGCAGGCAGAAACAGCAGGAACAATTTTAGTGAAGAAATATTATGATTCAGATTTGGTTAATAAGATAAAATCAGAAGAACGGATTATTTTAAAAATTCATGGAACTCTTGATGAAAGTTCAAAAATGATTTTTACGAGAAGTCAGTATACAAATGCTAGATATCAAAATGCAGCTTTTTATAGACTGTTGGAGGCTCTTTCTCTTACGCATACGTTTATATTTATAGGTTGCGGTTTTTCTGATCCGGATATACAATTAGTCTTAGAAAATTATTCATTTGTATTTCCGGGTAGTCCCTGCCATTATTTTATTACTTCTAAAGATGGAATTAATACTGAGTATAAAAGAATAGTAAAGGAAAATCGAAATTTAGAAATAATCACATATGATTCGAAAGATAATCACAGGGAATTACATGATGCATTGGAAGAATTAGTTCCAATGGTGGAAGATGAGAGAACTAGAATAGCTAAAGAAATGGACTGGTAATTATTGATAATTACGGGGATATAAGTGAATTAAAAAGAAACATACGAGTTTGAGAAAAAGAAGAGAATCATTCGGCTTTTTTCATGCCCATTTTTAGTACATAGCCATTCCACACAAAGGAGTGGCTATAAATTTTTCAAGAGAGGAGGTAGACCGAGATGTCAAAATGTAAAGTGATTGCTATTGCCAATCAGAAAGGAGGAACAGGCAAGACTACCACTACGGTCAATTTAGGGATAGGACTTGCAAATCAAGGGAAAAGGGTTCTTCTGGTGGACGCTGATCCACAGGGGGATTTAACAACATCATTAGGGTGGGCAGAAACGGATGATCTTCCTGTCACGTTAGCAACACAGATGGAGAAGATTATCCATGATGCCGTACCTTCCGGAGAAGCTTTATGCGGAGCTTTGCAGGTTATCTATGTTCAGAGATCAGCTGAATGAGGACAGAATCCGGGCAATTAACCGTATGCACAGGGAAATGAAGATTTATTTCCCAGAATATAAGGATGCGCTTGGTAAGGTAGATGGTGCATTCAGTTTGGAATTGTTGAAATCTGCACCATTTCCGGCAGATTTAAAAGCACTTGACGAAAACGGAATAAGACAGATCTGGCACGAAGCTAAGCTTAGAGGACGCGGCTATAGCAGGTCAGGAGAAATCTTAGGGTATGCGAGAGCAAGTGTTGGTATCAGGGATGGAGCGGACGCAGCCAGGATTGCGGTACAATGGTTTGTTAAGAAGGTTATTGAAAGACAGAAAACAGAAGCAAGATAAACAATTTTGCGAGTGAGGATGATGTTTTCTAAAAAAGTGGAACAATATAATTGACGCGACTTGCTTACGACTTTATAATTAAGTCGTAAGCTTAGTCGTAAGCAAATCGTAAGAAGCATTGGAGAAAAAATATGGCAATTCCAATTACTATTGAAAAACTTTTAACGGAAAATGTCGTGGAATGGGCGAGAATAGAGTTTAAGGAAGGCTGGAACCCAGATACTACTTTAAAGACAATCAGTGCATTTGCTAATGATATTGATAACTGGGGCGGTGGATACATTGTTATAGGAGCGAAAGAAAAGGATGGAAAACTTGTTCGTCCAGTAACAGGTATTGCTCCAGATGCAGTAGATAGGATTCAAAAAGATCTGCTTAGATACTGTAAATATCTTAAACCTGTGTACATTCCTCAGAGTGAGCCTGTTTATTTTGATGGGAAATTACTTCTTTTGGTATGGTGTCCTGGTGGATACGAAAGACCGTACGCATGTCCTAAGGCACCAGATACAAAGAACAGCGAAAAGATATACTATATCCGGAAGTTATCCAGTACAATAGAGGCGACTGATACAGATGTAAAAGAGTTAATGTCACTATCTCACAATATTCCGTTTGATGATAGGATAAATCCTAAAGCAGAGATGAAGGACTTAAAATATCCAATTATAAAGAATTATCTGCAAAATGTGGATAGTAGCTTGTTGAATGATATTGACACTATGGATACAGAGCAGTTGGCAAGAAATTTAAGGATAGCAGACGGACCGTCGGAGTATTACAAGCCGCTGAATGTGGGAATTTTATTTTTCAATGATCATCCAGAGTCGTTTTTCCCGTATAGTCAGATAGAGGTGGTTAATATTCCGGATCCAACAGGGCAAGGAATGGAGGAACGTATCTTTACAGGACCGATAGACGATCAGTTACGAAACGCTCTGAATTATATAAAAAACAATGTGATTGCTGAAAAGGTATTTAAGATTAGCGGACAAGCAGAGGCTGTAAGAGTAAAAAATTATAGCTATGAAGCAATCGAAGAGTTTCTTTCTAATGCAATTTATCACAAATCGTACCAGATACATGAGCCTGTCACAGTACGCATAGAGGCTGATAAAATTGAAATAACAAGTTCTCCGGGACCAGACAGGTCGATTTCTGATGAGGATATTAGTAAATATCAGATGAGAACAAGAAGGTATCGGAATAGACGAATAGGTGATTTCTTAAAGGAACTGCATCTTGTGGAAGGTAGAAATACCGGTATTCCAACAGCAATTAAATCAATAAAGGAAAACGGATCACCACTGCCATTACTTCTCACGGATGAAGAACGTTCTTTCTTTTCAGTGATTATTCCGATTCATGAGGCATTTTTGAAAAAGGAAGCTGTCAGTAGCAAAACCGAACCGAAAGATATTGTTGCTGTTCCAAAGCGAAGAACGAAAGACCAGATAAAAACTCTTATATTAAATGAACTGGAACAAGAAAGCATTTCTGCAAATGAGTTATATAAAAGACTGGGATATTCAGGTAATGCTTCAAAGACTTTTAGAAAGTGCATCGAAGAATTGATTACGGAGAACAAAGTACATTATGCATCAGATAATATGCAGGATGGAAATAATGTGCTGGTAAAGGGCTAAGGTAAGAAAAGTTAATATTGTAACCCATTAACGGACGAGGTAAATGTAAAAAAGTTTGCTTCGTCCATTTTTTGTTCCTAGAAAGTGGTCATCTGACCAGTTTTAGGGAATGAATTAGTAAATAAATTGATCAAAAACAGTACATTTAACCCAAATAATCAATGAAAGGATGCGGACAGTGGAATTAGTGCAAAATAAAGATAAATTTATTACCCACCTGTGTTATAATATGGGTGGGCAATAAATCTGAAAGGTTGATGAAAAATGGATAGATCAGTAAGAATCATAAAAGAGTTATGCTCATACGATATAGAATGGCTTGAATTTAAGGAAAATGTCTTTCAGGAGGATGTACTTGGTATATTTATTGGATGAGGTTAGTAATCAATATCATAAAGAAATCTCATCTGATGTTATAAATAAATATCAATTCAAAAAAGTTGATGATATTGTGAATTTTATTTTAGAAGGATAAAGAGAGATAATACAAAAATGGAGGTGAATTATGAGTATTGTGATAGGAGAAACTTTATTGGCATTATCTAATGTATCTATGAATTATGTTAATGGTACAGAAAAACAAGTTAAAGAGAATGCTAAGTTTAGTGATCAATTAGGAACAACGGAAGTTAATAATATAGTAAATGAAATTTATGATAAATTTGGGATAAATGTAGGAGTTTCAAATAGTAGATTTGAGTGTTTTATTCCTGGAGATGTATTATATAGAATGAATACAGATAGTGCATTAAAAAATAAAGTGTATGCTATGCTGGCTGATTATTCCAGTTCTGAATTTCAAACGACAATGCAAACCTTGAATCCTCCAGTAAAAAAGTGTACGTTAATTTTTGATGAAAATGGAGATGTTGTTGCTACTTTAGAGCCGGATGTTGAAAAAGAGAGCGTTGGAAGTTCAAAAGAGAAGAGTGTAAGCGCTATTTTAGAAAACAACAGTTATAATGGGATAATTTCAGATGTTTCATATGATGTAACGCCAAATTTTGAACTACAAAGTGTTTTATTGGCACCAACTTTAAAAAGGAAAACTTCTGAATAAAAACTATTGCAAGCTCTTTAATTTGAAATTTTATTTATTTTCTGCAAAAAAAGTCTTTTTCTGGAGAAATTGCAAAATGCGCTTGTGGAATATAAGAAGATTTTTGATGAAAGATGGCAGGGGGAAAAATATAAATGGGAAGCGGTGAAATGGTTTCAGGATCATTGGGACATCAATGCGAATGACTTTGCAGATATGTTTGCTAATAACTGCTGTGATTGGATGCATGGTATTATCCATATGGCCGTTCATCGTTGGTATGATCTGGAAATCGGTTCCTGCAACAGTCGTTACTTCTCTCATTGCCATTGTATTTCGACAGGTTATGATCAGCAGGGATGCAAGTGGTCAGGATACATTTCTGCAGATCCGTTTTGTTGCAAGCGAAACGTTTGTCGCTGTATTGTTTATTTTCAAAAAGAAAGTATATGAACTATATTAGGGGAGAAAGGATGGAAGGGAGCACGTTTTGGAACAGGGGCATAACACATACATGTGATCGATTGGCTGTTTGGATATAGACATCATCGGTGAAATCGTGTATAAAAGAAACAGGGAACATGACTGGAGGCATTGAGATATGAGTGAAAAAACAATTACAGATGGTTTATTTGCATTAAAGGATGAAAACTATCGTAGATTTCATGCCAAACTGATTCCTGATATTCCGATCGATAACATCATTGGCGTCCGGACTCCGGTATTACGGAAGTATGCAAAAGAAGTGGCAAAGCTGCCGGAAGCAAATATATTTTTAGAAAGCCTTCCACATATCTATTATGAAGAAAATAATTTGCATGGTGCTTTGTTGTCCTTACTTTATCCAAAAGATATAATAGCTTTTATGGAACAGCTAGAACGTTTTTTGCCGTATGTAGATAACTGGGCAACTTGTGATATGCTTTCGCCGAAGATTTTTAAGAAGCATTTGCCTTATGTTTATGAAAGAGTACAAAAGTGGCTGCAAAGTGATGCGGTGTATACCATTCGGTTTGGTATTGTAACGCTTCTGGGATTTTATCTGGATAATGCATTTGAGCCAGAAATGCTGCAACTGGTTGCAAATGTAAGATCGGAGGAATATTATGTAAATATGGCAGTGGCTTGGTATTTTAGCATGGCATTGGTGAAACAATATGATGCGACGCTTCCCTACATACAAAATAGGGTGTTAGAGCCATGGACACATAATAAGTCCATTCAGAAGGCAATCGAAAGCAGAAGAATTCCACAGGAAACAAAAGCGTATTTAAGAGGCTTGAAAATCAGATAAAGGGATAGGAAACTGCAGCATTGGTACAGACATATACACTAAGAATTAAAAATGGAACGAGGCATGTAAAACAATATCGAATATGGCTATGGTGGAAAAAATATACCTGCATCAAACGGGCAAATGGCAGAGTATATTATGAAAAAAAAGAATGTTCCAGGCGGGAAAAAAATCATATGCAGCGTTTTAGCAGAAGAAAAGGACTCACTTTTGAAGCCGTGCCGACGCAATATACGCGAAGTAACAGTTACCGCAGTCAGTTTTTTGCCTGTCATCCTTCCGCAACTGGGAAATACCGATGTGCATACTGTGGCAAAAAAAAGCCAAAAGATAAAATAACCATTGACCATATTTTCCCGGTTCATTGTATGGAAAAATATCCGGCAGTGCGTAGAAGAGCCGCATTGTTTGGAATTCACGGTTCGAATGATATGAAAAACTTATGTACTGCCTGTATGCGGTGCAATCAGAAAAAAGAAGCGAAAATGGGAATTTGGATTCTGAAAGGCTTTCTTGGAAAACAGCCTTGGTACTGGCCGCTTCGGAGAATACTTACGGTGATACTGGTGTTTTTTGTGCTATATCTCGGGCGAAAAATATATATGCCTGTGGTATGTAACTGGATAAATACATTACAAAAATAAAAGCTGGGAAAATGTATAAATACATGCAAATTCGGGAATTATTTTCCAGAGGTGAAAAGCATGAAAAACAGAAAACCAATGCATATCGGAATCATACCGGACGGAAACCGCAGATGGGCAGAGCAGCATAAATTATCCAGAGAAGCCGGTTATGCATACGGACTAAAACCGGGGCTGCTTCTTTTACAGCAGGCAAAAACGTATGGAATTCAGGAAATCACATATTATGGGTTTACCGTTGACAATTGCAGGCGTCCGAAAGAACAGGTGCAGGCCTTTCAGCAGGCGTGTGTGCAGGCGGTGCATGATCTTGCCACAGAGGGGGTGGATCTGCTCGTGATCGGGAATACCGATTCAAAATGTTTTCCGGAAGAATTAAAGAAGTATACAAATCGAACTGCGATAAACGGAGGTGGTATCCGGCTGAATTTTCTTGTAAATTATGGTTGGAAATGGGATCTGTCCAACATAAAAAGCGCGGGTTTTTTGCATTCTTCGGATATTTCGCGAATTGATATGGTGATCCGCTGGGGCGGCATGCGGCGGCTCTCCGGTTTTTTGCCGGTGCAGTCGGTTTACGCAGACTTTTATGTGGAAGAAAAATTGTGGCCCGATTATGAAAAATCGGATTTTTACCGGGCCATGGACTGGTATAAAAAACAGGATGTAACTTACGGAGGATAAAAAGAATATGGCAATTGGAGCATTACAGACAGGATACAATACATTATACGGAAAAGTAGCAGGACTGGGTACACAAAACGGACAAACGCGCGGAAGCAGTTTTCGGGAGCATATAGACGGAACCGAAAAGAAAGCGCCGTATCAGCATCTGGCACAAAACGGTACAATCACGTACAAAGGGGTTACGTTTGTATGTGATACGGACAGAAATCGGATTACACTCGGGGATGTCACCGACCGGAGCAAGTGCCTGAACATCAGCTTAAAAGGTGGCGGGTGCCTGATGGTCAACCGGGATAATCTCAGTGACCTGTCACAGGCAATTACGATGTTCTGCCCGGAGGATATCAACCGTATCATGACAGCAATCGCGGAGGATAAGCGGGCGCAGCAGATGCTTCTGGAAAAGGACGAAATGGAAAGCAGTGTTGGGGAAATCATCACGGAATAAAAGAATGTACTATGATTTAACAAAAGGAAAAATATCAAAAAATCTTATCTTATTTGCACTGCCGATGATGGCGGGCAATCTGATGCAACAGTTTTACAATATTGCGGATACACTGATTGTCGGGCGCGTGGTTGGAAAGAATGCACTCGCGGCGGTGGGGTCTGCCTATACACTTATGACCTTTCTGACCTCGATTTTTCTGGGACTTTCCATGGGGGCAGGAGCCTTATTTTCCATTTATAAAGGAAAAAACGATAAGCATGCGCTTGCGGGTAGCTGTGGCGCATGCTTTTGTGCTGATCATGGCAGTGATGGTCTTCGTTAACGTGCTGGTGTATGTGTGTATGCATCCTATTCTGTGGTTTCTACGTGTGCCACAGGAAGTCATGGAGGGGATGCGGCAGTCGGTCATGAATTTTGGAATTCTGATGGTGCAGGGGCTTGTAAACAGTTTCGGGGCAACAACGATGGCGGCATTTGCGGCAGCGGTCAAAATTGACACATTTGCATATCTTCCGGTACAGGATTTCGGCAATGCGTATTCCACGTTTGTCGCACAGAATTATGGGGTGAAAGATTACGGACGGATCCAAAAGGGAACGAAGGAAGCCTTTGCGATCAGTATTGTATTCAGTATCATTATTTCCATTCTGGTGTGCACGTTTGCAGCATCTCTGATGGAGATTTTTGTGAAGGCACAGGAGACGGCGGTCATCGCGTGTGGTGTGCAGTATCTGCGTATCGAGGGCTCGTTTTACTGTGGAATCGGGTGTCTGTTTCTGCTGTACGGATATTACCGGGCAATCAACAAAGCACAGATGTCAGTGGTACTTACGGTGATCTCTCTGGGCTGCGTGTTGTGCTGGCCTATATCCTTTCGGTGCCGTTGAAAGCCTCGGGAATCTGGGTGGCAATTGTGAATCACAAAAATTTAAAAGAAATTTAATAAGAAGACAAAAGATTCCGTGCTATAATGAGCCTGTCAGAATGTAAAACGATGGGAGGAAATGAGCATGAGAACGTATGGACGTTTATTGAAAAATATAGCAGCGATAGCACTTCTTCTGGCATTACTTTCCATGCTATTGCCGTTTTGTAAGTTTTCGGCAGGCGGGCAGGAGATGACGCTGTCCGGTCTGGATGTGGTGAAAGCAGGAGGAAGGGCAGGTTATACGTATCTGACAGAAGGCAGAGTGGCAGATACTTTCGTTTTAAAAGCTCCGATCACGGTTGGTACGGTAAAAAGCAGTCTTTCTTATGTACAGGGAGTGGGACAGGTGCGGCTTCTGGCAGTTTGTGCCATTGCAGCACTGCTCCCGGTACTGCTTTGTTTTTTGTCTGTGGGAATGTTGTTTCTGGCGGAAGGAAAAAAGACGATGCTGCTGCCAACGCTGTTTACCAGTCTGGTGCTGGCAGAACTGCTGATTGTTTTGGCTGTGTTTCCGGCACTGTATCCGTTTCTGTTGTCAGGGATATATTTCTTTACCCTGCTGCATGGAGTCGCATGGATACTCATACTGACAGGATGGATTACAGGAGGGTACCGGCCACCCGAAAAACAGGGAAATGAGCAGATAAAAAGGGAAAAGAATCCGAAGCGGTCTGGACACGGCTGGCGGCGCAAAAAAGCTCACCGGCGGAGAAAGTCGAAAAAGAAACGCAGCCGGAAAGAGGATTCTTCCACAAAAAAGAAGAATACAGCAGGAAACAAAACATTCGAGTGGAAACATTGTCAGATTTCCTATGACCCTTCGAAACAGACATACCGGATGATCAGTGATTCTCCGGAGAAGATTTTACTGCTGAAAGAAGATAACGTGATAGGAACGTTAGAACAGGGAGAATGCGTACATGTGGAACGCCCGGTGACGCTGCAGATTCAGGGAAAGGAAGAACGTCTGCATTTAAAATAAATGACAGGAAAAGAAAAACTCCGCAGAACCGGAACCCTCAGGGATTTGATTCTGCGGAGCCTTTTATTTTTTCCTGCGGATATGTACCTCCGGAATCGCTACATTGTCATAGTGCACCGGGGCATCTTCACCCGGAGTTTCTTCGTGATCTTCCGGTTTGTGGGTGTGAACTTCCGGAATCGCTACATTGTCGTAGGTCAGGTCGTAATTATGCTTTTCCGTTGCCTTTTTCTTTAATTTTTTCCAAAACATTTTCGTTGTCCTCCCAATTACAAAATATTGATAAAAAAGGTAATTACAAGGCTGTTGATAAAATCCGCAAATAAACTTCCGATCAGGGGAATCAGGAGATACGCTTTTACGGAAGGTACATAGCGGTCACAGATGGCCTGCATGTTTGCCATGGCGTTTGGTGTGGCACCCATACCAAAACCACAGGTTCCGGCAACCAGTACAGCAGCATCGTAATCCCGTCCCATAATGTTAAACTCGATGAAGTAAGTAAATACACAGATCAGTAAGACCTGTGCGGTCAGCAGGATCACAAGCGGAAGTGCCAGGGCAGCAAGTTCCCAGAGTTTTAAGGTGATCATTGCCATACCCAAAAAGAGGGAAAGACAAATACCACCGAGGTCGTTGATCTCACCCATGTGGATCGTTGCTTTGCCAGAGTATTCGGCAATGTTGCGGATCAATGCGGCTGCCAGCATGGCACCGATGTAAACCGGAAAGGTAAGCCCGGTTTTGGTCAGAAAATAGGAAAAAATAGTTCCCAGACCGATCGCAAGGATCAACTGGAAAACTGCGGACGCATACATATTCGTATGACGTTCATGCTTTTTTTCATCCTCGATGAGCAGACTGTCATCTTCCGTGACTGCGGTGGCCAGCAGGTTGTGTTTTTCAATCAGGCGTCTGCCGAGCGGACCGCCGACCAGACTGCCGGCAATCAGACCAAAGGTGGCAGCTGCAGTACAGATCGTGGTGGCTCCCTGAATATTAAAGTCTTCTAATACAGGACCGAATGCTCCGGCTGTACCATGACCGCCGACCATTGGGATGGAGCCGGTACACATACCAATCAGCGGATTTAAGTGCAGGACATGGGACAATCCCACGGCAAGAAGGTTCTGACATATAATCAGTGCAACGACAAGACCGAGGAAAACTGCCATGGCTGTGCCTCCGCTTTTTAACACTTTTAAGTTGGCCTGAAAACCGACCGAGGTAAAGAAAAATACCATGCATACTTCCCGGAGTGTGTCGTCAAAAGAAAATTCCGCAATTCCGGTAACATAACAAAGACAGGTCAAAATTGCAAACAAAAGACCACCAATGACAGGTGCCGGAATACAGAATTTTTCCAGAAATCGGATGCGGTGTCTTAAAAAGCTGCCAAACAAGAGTACCAGTACAGCAACTGCCAGCGTCTGGTACATATTCAAATGTATTTCCATAGTTGTCCTTCTTTCAAATGTTATTTTGTATTGACGCTGATTCCCTGCTTGGCATAATAAGCAGCAGCACCCGGATGGAAGGGAATGGTTACACCGGAGGATGCATCTGTCTCGTCAAAAGCAGCGTCTAAAGATGTGGCATAGGCCAGATCCTGTGCGTGGGAAAACAGGGTTTCTGTAAGTTTTTCCACGGTTTCTTTGGACAGATCATCGGAAGCAAGCAGTACGGCTTTGACTCCGATGGTTGTCACGTCTTTGTTTTGTCCACTGTAAGTGTTTGCAGGAATGATATATTTACGGTATTCCTTTGTGGTTGCAAGCAATTTTTCCAGACAGGTATCATCGATGGAAAGGAGCCGCAGATCACATTCCTTTGCCAGTTCTTCGATGACAGCAGTGCGGATGCCGGCGGTGCAGAATAAGGCGTCAATTTCGCCAGAGGCAAGTTTTCCTGCTGCATCTGCATAATCCAGATTTACCATGTGCACCAGTTTCGAAGTCAGACCGCTTAGTTTTAAAATTTCTGTTGCGTTTTGTTCGGTTCCGGATTCGCTGGCACCGATGCTGACGGTTTTTCCCTGCAGATCATTTAATGTCCGGATATCAGAATCTGCCCGGACGACGATCTGGCAGGCTTCGGTGTAGAGACCTGCAATGGCACGGTATCCCTGCTGCCTGTTATCAGAGAAACTGCCGGTTCCCTCGTAGGCAGCCCGGACCAGATCCGCCTGCGCGATTCCAAGATCAATGTAATTTCCGGACAGAAGCCGCAGATTCGCGGCAGATCCGGCGGTGTTTTTAACTTCAAATTTCAGGTCGGAGGATTCTTTGGATGCCAGACCGGCATAAGCATTTGCAACGGTATAATACATCCCACCGATGTCGGCTGCACCGAAACGGATGGTCTTTGTCTGGTAGCTGCATCCGGTAAGGAGCAGGGCAAGGCAAAGAAACAGTCCTATTTTTTGTTTCATAGCTATAAGTCCTTTCTTAAGTTGTTATGCAATAAACATTGCCGTAAAATGTATTTTACACGAAAAGAGTGAAAAAGAAAATATAAAATTCCGCAAGGTGATTGTATCCTAAAATGAAATTTTCCTGAAAGTTAAAATTTTGGTTGACAGACACACTGTAGTGTATTAAACTGTTAATAAATCAAAGAGAAATAAAATCATTGAGCGAAGGTAAGTACAGCAGATGATTCCTTTCAGAGAGCCGGCGGCAGGTGTGAGCCGGCAGGATAGTTTGTCATGGAATGGATTCGTTAGATGCAAGGTGAAAGCGTAAGGCGAGTAGTTGAGCCGTTTCCCCACGTTACAGGGGCATGGATATCGAGACAAAAAGATTTTGTTTTCTGTATCACAAGAGGTTGCGTAATTGGTGGCAGTTATTTCCGGTTCGGGGATGGCTGCCTTTGTTATTTTTCAGTTACGGAGCGAAGAAGGGTGGCACCACGAGGATAATCGTCCCTGATCCGGCAGCAGTCGGACCAGGGACGTTTTTTATTTGGAAAAAAGGAGCAGTAATATGAAGCGGAGATTACGGGTATACAAAAAGACAGTCAGCATTGTAAATGAAACAGCCATCGGCATGTATGAGAGTCTGGTAGGAAACAAAAAAGGATTTCTTCTGGAAAGTTATGATAAAAATTATGACAGATATACGTTTTTTGGAAAAGAACCGGAAGAGATCATTACTTCCCGCGGGGATGCACTCGTGATCCGGCAAAACAACGGGACGGAAGAAATCCGGCAGGGAAATCCGCTCGAACGTCTGAAAGAATATTACAGCGAGTTTGATATCGTAAAAGAAAACGAAGAGCTGTCTTTTTCCGGAGGACTGGTCGGAAATCTGGGATATGATTTTGTCCGCTATGCGGAAGTACTGCCGGATAACAATCCAGACGAGATTGGAATCGAGACCATCCAGATGATGCTCATGACAAAATTTATCCTGGTGGATCATGTGGCAGAGACACTGACTGCAGTGATTCTTGGAGAAGATTCGGAAGACGGAAAAAAGAAAGCATTAGCAGAAGCAGCAGAACTGATTGAGGAGGCAAGAAAAAATGCCGGACAGATACCGGACAGAAATTTTACACATGACGGTGTGATTGTCAACCAGTCCGATACCTTAGAACAGTATTGCAAAAAAGTCGAAAAGATCAAACAGTACATCCGGGAGGGACATATTTTCCAGACCGTGCTTTCCCAGAGATGGACGATTGAGACAAAACAGACCGGATTTGAGCTGTATAAAGAACTCCGGGAACTGAATCCATCCCCGTATCTGTATTATTTCAATTATGGAGAGTTTGAAGTGATCGGAAGTTCCCCGGAAATGATTGTAAAGCAGCAGGGAAGCAGGGTGTATACCTGTCCGATCGCCGGAACCCGGCGCAGGGGTGTGGATGCCGAGGAGGATGCATTGCTTCGGGATGAATTGCTCCGGGATGAAAAGGAACGCGCCGAACATGTTATGCTGGTGGATCTTGCGAGAAATGACATGGGACGTATCTCGGAATTTGGAACCGTCAAGGTGACACAGTTTATGGAAGTACAGAATTATTCTCATGTGATGCACATCGTATCCATGGTGGAAGGAAAGAAAAAAGGAGAGTTTCATCCGCTGGATCTGGTTTCTTCGTTCCTTCCGGCTGGAACGCTTTCCGGAGCACCGAAGATCCGTGCGATGGAGATTATCGATGAACTTGAGAGTGTGCGCAGAGGACTCTACGGAGGCGCAACCGGATACATCGATTTCTCCGGTGACATGGATTTTTGTATCACGATCCGGACAATGATCAAAAAGAAAAACCGGGTATATTTGCAGGCAGGAGCGGGAATTGTTGCAGATTCTGTTCCGGAAAATGAGTACCAGGAGTGCTGCAATAAAGTAATGGCACTGGCCAAGACGCTTATAGAGGAGGAAAATTTATGATTTTGCTGATTGATAACTATGATTCTTTTACTTATAACCTGTATCAGTATATCGGAATTTTTAACTCCGATATCAAAGTTGTCCGAAACGACAAGATTACCATTGATGAAATTAAGGCGATGGACCCGGAGCGGATCGTGCTTTCACCGGGACCAAAGAATCCGAAGGAAGCAGGCATCTGCATGGATGTTGTCAAAGAATTTACAGAAGAAAAACCGATCCTTGGCATCTGTCTGGGGCATCAGTGCATCGGTGAGGCACTGGGAGGAACCGTTTCCTATGCCAAGGCATTGTTCCATGGAAAGCAGTCGTTGATTGAACATGATGGAAGCAGCGTATTTACGGGAATCAATTCTCCGATCCGTGTGGCAAGGTATCATTCGCTTGCGGTACAGGAAAAAGATCTGCCAGATTGTCTGCGGGTGCTGGCACGGACAGACGATGGCGAGATCATGGCTATGCGTCATAAGGAATATCCGGTTGTCGGATTACAGTTCCATCCGGAATCCATTTATACCGAACACGGCAAACGCATCATAGAAAACTTCGTAAATGATATGTGTTAGATTTCCTTGGAAATCTAACATGCAGCGTCGGTCCTTTGCCGAAGGCAAACTTTATATGGACCGATGTTCCCGAAAAGTGTTAGGAGATACGATATGATTTTAGAAGAAATTGTAGCAGACAAAAAAAGACGGCTTCCAGAACATATGGCCCGCATTTCAGAAAGTCAGATGCGCCGTATGGCAGAGGAGACAAAGACGAGGGAAGCCAATTGCTTTTACAATCATTTAAAGAAACCGGGACTTTCTATTATCGGAGAATTTAAGAAGGCATCCCCAAGTCTTGGAACAATTACAAGCAAGATTGATCTGATGGAGCGGATCGCGGAATACAATGCATCTGTGGATGCCATTTCGTGTCTGACAGAAGAAGATCATTTTCACGGAAATGTAGAATATTTAAAGGAAATCCGGGCGAAATCACAGCTTCCGATTTTACGGAAAGATTTTATGATCTGTGAGTATCAGTTTTATGAGGCAAAAGTGATTGGAGCGGATGCGGTACTTTTGATTACGGCAATTTTGGATGATGCACAGATGCATGATTTTTATCAGCTGGCAAGAGAACTTGAACTCGATGTGCTGGTAGAAACGCATGATGAGGCAGAGGTAGAGCGGGCAATGAAAATCAATCCGCGCATTATTGGAGTCAATAATCGAAATCTGAAAGATTTTACGATTTCTCTAGAACATACCAGACGGCTTCGCCCTTATGTGCCAGAGGATAAGGTGTTTGTGGCAGAAAGTGGAATTACAGGGGATGAAGATGTACGTTTTCTGCGCGATTGCGGAGTAGATGCCTTTTTGATCGGGCGGGCATTTATGGAATCGGAAAATCCAAAAGCGCTTGCACAAAAATGGAAGGAGCTGTATCAGGCATGAGACCAAAAGTAAAGATCTGCGGACTTCAAAAGCCAGTGGATGCACAATATGTAAATGATGCAGGTGCCGATTATGCAGGATTTGTGTTTTATGAAAAAAGCAAACGCAATGTAAGCTGTCAAAAAGCAAAAAAAATTATGGAAAAAATCCGTCCGGATATAAAGAAAGTTGCCGTGACTGTTTCTCCGGATGCAGCACAGATTCAAATACTGCAACAGATGAAATTTGATATCATCCAGATGCATGGAACGCTGTCAGCCGAGGCACTTTCGGCAGTGGAACTTCCCGTCTGGTATGCCATAAACCTGTCAGATCCCAAAGAGTTTGCAGAAAAGACAAAAGATTTTTTGGATTTGCCGGAAAAGTTACAGCAGAAAATTACAGCACTTGTGGTGGATGGAGCAAATTACGGAGGCGGACAGACGTTTGACTGGCAAAAGACGCAGACGTTTCACCAGACAGAGGGGATTTTTGCCGGGAGAAAATTCGTTTTAGCAGGAGGCTTACATGCCGGAAATGTGAACAAAGGAATCCAGCTGTTTCATCCGGATGTTGTGGATGTCAGTTCCGGAGTGGAAAATGAAAATGGCAAAGAAGAAGCATTGATCAAACAATTTGTAACATGTGTCAAAGAGGAAGCAGAAGAAAGGAAAGAAAGATGAATAAGAAAGCATATTATGGACAGTTTGGCGGACAGTATGTGGCAGAGTCGCTGATGAATACCTTACAGGAACTGGATCAGGCATATGAGGAGGCCATTCATGATCCGGAGTTTATGATGCAGTATCATTATTATCTGAAACAGTATGTCGGCAGAGAGACACCTCTTTACTATGCAGAGCGTCTGTCTGCAAAATACGGTACAAAAATTTATTTAAAGCGTGAAGATTTAAACCATACCGGTGCCCACAAGATCAACAATGTGATCGGTCAGATCCTTCTGGCAAAGCGTATGGGAAAGACAAAGGTAATCGCGGAGACCGGTGCAGGACAGCATGGTGTAGCTACTGCAACGGGAGCAGCACTGTTTGATATGGAATGTACGGTGTACATGGGAAAAGAAGATATCCAGAGACAGAAACTGAATGTGATGCGTATGGAGATGCTTGGTGCAAAAGTGGTATCCGTGGAATCCGGAAGCAATACCTTAAAAGACGCGACAAACGAAGCCATCCGTACCTGGGCCAAAACAGCGGAGGATACGTTCTATATTATCGGATCTGCGGTAGGACCGTATCCGTATCCGAAGATGGTGAAAGAGTTTCAGAGTGTGATCAGCCGGGAGGCAAAGCGTCAGCACATGGAAGCAGAAGGAAAGAATCCGGATGTGGTTATGGCATGTGTGGGCGGCGGTTCCAATTCCATCGGAATGTTTGCCGATTTTATTGATGAGCCGGAGGTGGAACTGATCGGTGTGGAAGCAGCGGGCTTTGGAATTGAGACCGGAAAACATGCCAGCGCCATGGCTTTGGGAGAGCCTGGCGTATTGCATGGCATGCGTTCGTATCTGTTGCAGGATACCGATGGAAATATCCAGCTGGCACACTCCATTTCCGCCGGACTGGATTATCCGGGAGTCGGACCGGAGCATGCATATCTGCGGGATACCGGACGTGCAAAATATGTGGCAATTACGGATGTGGAGGCAATGGATGCGCTGATGGAACTGTGTAAGTTAGAGGGAATTATTCCGGCAATTGAGAGTGCACATGCCGTTGCCTATGCATTTAAAAAGGCAAAAGAAATGACCATGGACCAGAGCATGATTATCTGTCTGTCCGGTCGTGGAGATAAAGATGTAAACACCATTGCGGATTATCTTGACGGAAAAGGATATCTGAATTAAGGAGGGCATAACAGGGATGAATCGAATTGAGACAGCGCTTCAGGCGTTACAGGAAAAGAAAGAAAAGGCATTTATTACTTATATCACAGCAGGTCTGCCGGATTATGATAAGACAAAGGCGATCATCAAGGCACAGGAAGCGGCAGGAACGGACATTATTGAACTTGGAATTCCGTTTTCCGATCCGGTGGCAGACGGTCCGGTTATTCAGGCGGCTTCCTATGAGGCAATTCTCGGCGGGGCAAATCTGGAGAAGACATTTACCTGTATGAAAGAGATGCGTGACGATGGTGTGCAGATCCCGATTGTATTTATGATGTATTACAACACGGTACTGCATTATGGCGTGGAAAAATTTGTAAAAGAGTGCAATGCCTGCGGGGTGGATGGACTGATCATTCCGGATCTGCCGCTGGAAGAGCAGGAAGAACTCCAGACACAGTTACAGAAAGAGGATGGAACCATTCTGATCCAGCTGGTTTCCCCGGTATCCAAAGACCGTGTGCCAAAAATCCTTAAAAATGCACGGGGATTTGTCTACTGTGTGTCTTCCATGGGAGTTACCGGACAGGAAGCAACCTTCCACCGTCAGATTTTAGAATACCTGACAGCGGTAAAGAAAGAGGCAAAAATTCCGGTTATGATGGGATTTGGTATCCGCACGGCGGAGGATGTACGTCCGATGAAAGAGATCATTGACGGAGCCATTGTAGGTTCTCATTTTATCACGCTGATGCGGGAACACGATTTTGATCCGCAGGTTGCAGCAGACTATTGCAGCACATTCAAAAAAGAGTTAAATGAAATGTAATGGAAAAGCGAATCAAACAGGAGGATATCATAGATGAAAGAGATTCTGGCAAAACTGGTAGAGGGAAAAGATCTGACAAAAGAAGAAGCGATGAAAGCACAGGAGCTGATTCTGACCGGACAGGCAACAGAGGCACAGATTGCATGTTTTCTGACAGCACTCCGCATGAAAGGGGAAACGCTGGATGAGATTACGGGACTGGCAGCCGTATTGCGCAACAAGGCAAATACGATCAGTCCGAAAGTGGCAGATTATGTGGATTTTGTCGGTACCGGCGGAGACTGTACCTATTCGTTTAATATTTCCACAACATCAGCGTTCGTTGTGGCAGCAGCCGGGCTTCCGGTGGCAAAACATGGCAATCGTTCCATTTCTTCTAAAAGTGGTGCCGGAGATGTGTTAGAAGCACTTGGCGTAAATATTTCCGCAGATCCGGCTGTGGTAGAAAAGTGTGTGGAGACGGTCGGGATCGGATTTATGTTTGCACCGCATTTTAATCCTGCCATGAAGTATGTGGGACCGGTCCGGAAACAGCTGGGCATCCGCACCGTGTTTAATATTTTAGGACCACTTTCTAATCCATCCCGTGCCAGGGCAATGCTTGTAGGGGTGTATTCCCCGGCACTTACGGAAGTGATTGCGGGAACCATGATGAACCTCGGGGTAGAACGGGGAATGGTTGTCAGCGGAGAGGATAACATGGATGAGATCACACTGACCGGTGAGACCACGGTATCTGAAATTAAGGACGGAAAAGTAACCACCTATACAATCACACCGGAACAGTTTGGATTAAAGCGGTGTGAAATCGCAAAACTGCAGGGTGGGGATGGAGCCGTAAACGCACAGATCACCAGAGATATTCTTTCTGGAAAGGAACAGGGACCAAAGAGGGAGATTGTGCTTTTGAATGCAGGAGCCGCTTTGTATATTGGGAAAAAGGCAGACAGTATTGCAGATGGCATTGCACTTGCAGCAAAGACGATCGATTCTGGAGCAGCAGTCAGAACCCTTGAGGCAATGGTACAGGCAACAAACGCATAAGGGTTTGCCTGATACGGAAAACAAAAAAAGAGGCATTTCATGGCATAAAACATGGAATGCCTCTTTTCTTCGTCTTATTTCACAAAATATTGAAAAAAACTTAGTGATTTTTCCAATTTACAGATATATAAAATTAAAATATAATGAATTACGAAAAAATGCGAAAATAATATATTTCAGGGAGGAGAGAGGGAATGCAGCAAAGGATTCCATATGATGGAAATGATCTGGGTGCTGTGTACACAAAGAAATATACAGCGTTCCGGCTCTGGGCTCCGACTGCGGATGCAGTAACACTGTGTCTGTATCGGGAAGGAGACGGGGACTGCCTGTCGGATACACTTCCGATGAAACGGGATGTACAGGGAACCTGGACGATTCGGGTAGACGGAGATTTGCGGCATGTTTATTATACATACCGTCTGGAGAGAAGCGGCAAGACCGTGGAGTCACAGGATCCATATTCGGTAGCTGTCGGTGTGAACGGGCAGCGGAGTATGGTGCTGGACCTAAAAGAAACTGATCCGGAGAATTTTAAGGAGGATCATGGACCGGTTTTTTCAAACCGTACGGATCTGGTGATCTGTGAGATTTCTGTTCTGGACAGTACCGCGGATGGCTCTTCCGGGGTAAAATATCCGGGAAAGTATCTGGGACTGGCAGAAAAGGGAACCAAAAACAAAGAGGGAGAAGCTACCGGGCTGGATTATCTGAAATCGCTCGGTATTACGCATGTGCAGATCATGCCAATGTATGATTTTGCAAGTATTGATGAGGCGGCACCAAAGAAGCGGGAGTATAACTGGGGATACGATCCGCTGAATTATAACGTACCGGAGGGATCTTTTTCAACAGATCCGTTCCATGGGGAGGTGCGTATCCGGGAAATGAAAGAAATGATTGCGGCTTTTCACAGGGAGGGCATCGGAGTGATCATGGATGTGGTGTACAATCACACCTATGATCTGGACAGCTGTCTGCAGAAATGTGAGCCGGATTATTATTACCGGATGAACGGAACCAGATATTCCAATGCATCTGCCTGTGGCAATGAAATTGCTTCGGAGCAGCCGATGATGCGCAAATACATCGTAGAATCGGTCTGTTACTGGGCGAGGGAATATCATGTGGATGGGTTCCGGTTTGATCTGATGGGTGTTCTTGATATTGATACCATGAATGAGATCAGTCACAGGTTAAAAGAAATCAATCCATATATCATTCTGTATGGAGAGGGCTGGACAGGCGGTACTTCAACCATGCCGGAATTTAGGCGTGCCATGAAGAGAAACGCGCGTATGCTGGACGGCATCGGAATGTTTTCGGATGATATCCGGGACATGGTGCGCGGACATGTGTTTTATAACAAAGACTGCGGCTATGTCAGCGGAAAGGAAAAAATGAAAGTTGCGGTGCGTTACTGTGCAGCAGGAGGTGTGTGGCATCCACAGGTAGATTATGCAGCTTATACCTATGCAGCCGGCGGCACATGGACGGATACACCGGAGAAAGTGATCAATTATGTTTCCTGTCACGACAATCTGACCTTGTGGGATAAACTGCAGATTTCCAGACCGGATTGTGATGCAGGCGTACGCCTTGCAATGAACCGTTTGGCGGCTGCGATGGTATTTACCGCACAGGGAGTTCCGTTTTTCCTGGGGGGAGAAGAGTTTGCACGAACCAAACCGGCCGGAAAAAATGGTGAGGTATCCGAGAACAGTTATAATCTGCCGTATGAAACAAATGTACTGCGCTATGACTGGAGCGATGGACAAAAAGGATTGCAGCAGTATTACAGGGGACTGATTGCTTTCCGGAAAGCACATAAAGGATTGCGTATGACAGACGCAGAGGAGATCCGCCAGAATATTCTGTTTATGGAAATGACATCCGAACAGACCATCGCGTTTACAATCCGCCAGCCGGAAGAGACACTTCTGGTGGCATACAATGCATCCGGCAGAAAAGAAACACTCCTGCTGCCGGATGACAGGACATGGACGTTATATATTGATGACCTGCATGCAGGAACCCAGCCAATCGGTTCGGTTCATTCGAACATGGAATTGCCGGCGACTGGCTGTGTGGTTCTTGGGATTAATGAGTTGTCTTGTTGATGTAACTGGTTTTGTATTTGGAGTACACAATCTTCTGGCTCCGGTACAGACCAAAGTATCCGGAGAGCATATAGCTGAAAGCGACAGCCAGAAGAAAATACGGCATGCCGTCATAACCGAACAATTCAAAACTGATTAACAGTGAAGTGATCGGACAGTTTGTGACACCACAGAATACGGCAGTCATGCCGACAGCCGTACAAAGTGTCGGGGATATGCCGGTCAGCGTTCCAAACAGGCAGCCAAAGGCCGCGCCGGTGAAAAAGGAAGGAACAATTTCTCCGCCTTTGTAACCGGCACCAAGAGTCAGTGCGGTAAAGATCATCTTTAACAGGAAGGCTTCCGGACGGACCGTTCCATCAATGCACATCTGGATGATGCCGATACCGGTACCGTTGTAATTCTGGTTGCCGACAAGCATCGTCAGAATGACAACAATACATCCACCGGCAAAGATGCGGATGTAGGGATTCTGGAACAGTTTGCGGTAAATTTCTTCACTTTTGTGCAGAAGAATACAAAAAACAATACTTACCAGTGCGCAGAGCACGGCAAGGATGGAAATCTGCACGGCAGGAAGAATGCCAAAGTCCGGGATGTGCTCGATGGAAAACCATTGGTTGGAAACACCAAACAGGTAAGCAACTCCGTGTGCGACAAGAGAACTGATCACACATGGAACAAGGGCGGTATAGTACATGACGCCGACACTTACAATTTCCATTGGAAGGATGGCAGCAGCCATCGGGGTACCAAAGAGAGCGGAAAACGCAGCACTCATGCCGCACATGATCATGACATGTTTATCTTTATCGTCAAAACGGAAGAATTTTCCGATTGCGTTTCCGATACTTCCGCCCATCTGCAGGGCAGCACCTTCACGGCCGGCAGATCCGCCGAACAGGTGCGTGATCAGTGTGGAAATAAAGATCAAAGGAGCCATGCGCAGGGGCAGCTCGTCATCCGAGTGGATGGCAGAGATGACCAGATTGGTTCCGGTATCTTTTTCATCGTGCAGCAGGTGATAAGCACCGACAATGATCAGTCCCCCGACAGGGAGCAGATACAACAGCCAGGGGTCCTGCCCGCGCAGCACGGTGACAAATGTCAGACAAAAATAAAATGCGGTGCCGCACAGTCCGACGATACCGCCGACAAGAATTGCAAAAATTACCCATTTGATCGACACCAGTGTACGGTGTGCATTGTGTTTGATTTTATGTTTTATGACATCGTTCATAATTCTTCACCTCATAATCCCTTTTCTTCATACTAGCATTGAAAAATGTTTTTTACAAGGGGACAAAAAGGTGGTATGATATAATTATAGATTATAGATTGGATCTTAGGAGGAATCACTTATGAGAACAAGTGGCGTACTTATGCCGATATCTTCCCTGCCATCACCGTATGGCATTGGAACTATGGGAAAATCAGCCAGAAAATTTGTAGACTTTCTGGTAAAAGGAGGTCAGACTTATTGGCAGATTCTGCCGATCTGTCCGACCAGTTACGGAGATTCACCGTATCAGTCGTTTTCCAGTTTTGCGGGAAATCCTTATTTTATTGATCTGGACATTCTCTGCAAGGAAAATTTATTAAAGAAAAAGGAATGTGAGTCATTTGACTGGGGCACAAGCGAGGAATATATTGATTATGGAACCATGTATGTATCACGCTATGCATTGCTGCATAAAGCATATGCCCGTTTTGTAAAAAATATGCCGGAAGATTTTTCGTCATTTTGTGAGGCGGAAAAGGACTGGCTGGAAGATTATACGCTGTTTATGGCATTAAAAGATGCCAATGACGGAAAAGCATGGGCCGAGTGGGATGAGAAACTTCGTGTGCGTGACGCAGCGGCATTGGATGAGGCAAGAAAAAAGTACGCAGAAGATATTGAGTTTTATAAGATGCTTCAGTATCTGTTCTTTAAACAGTGGAGAGAGTTAAAGGCATATGCCAATGAAAACGGAATCGAGATTATCGGAGATGTGCCGATCTATGTGGCCGGAGACAGTGCGGATGTATGGGCAAATCCGAAACAGTTTTATCTGGATGAAGATTTAAATCCGATTGAAGTAGCTGGATGTCCGCCAGATGGATTTTCTGCAGACGGACAGCTCTGGGGCAATCCACTGTTCCGCTGGGATGAAATGAAAAAAGACAATTATACATGGTGGACAAAGCGAATCAAAGCGATGAGTGAGCTGTATGATATTATCCGCATCGATCATTTCCGGGGATTTGATTCTTATTATGCGATTCCAGCCAAAGATAAAACTGCAAAGAACGGAAAATGGAAGCAGGGTCCGGGTATGGATCTGTTTAACCAGTTGGAGAAGAAACTTGGCAAACTTCCGATTATCGTGGAAGATCTGGGATTTTTGACAGATTCTGTCCGCAAACTGTTAAAGGATTCCGGATTCCCAGGCATGAAAGTCATCCAGTTTGCGTTTGACAGCCGTGAGGGAAGTGATTATCTGCCGCACACCTATACCAGCCACTGTGTTGTATATACAGGAACACATGACAATGATACCGTGATGGGATGGATGAAGACCGCACCGAAAGCATCTGTCAAGTTTGCAATCGAATACCTGAACCTGACGGAGGAGGAAGGTTATAACTGGGGTATGATGCGTGCCGCATGGTCTTCCGTTGCAGATATGGCAATTGTTCCGATGCAGGATCTGATCGGACTCGGCTCCGAAGCCCGCATCAACATTCCGTCCACACTTGGAGAAAACTGGAAGTGGCGTGCCCTGGAGGGACAGATTACCAAGGATCTGGCAAAGAAACTCTATAAATACATGCAGATGTATGGACGCATCAATGAAAAAGTGCTTGCTGAGCAGGCAAAGAAAGCAGCAGAGAAAGAAGCTGCAAAGAAGAAGACTTCCGACAAAAAGAAGTCATCTGAGAAATAAATATACAACAGAGTATTTCTGTGAATAAGAATTCTCCCCTTTGCATATAGATTAGATAGATTAATCGAATATGCAAAGAAGGGAGATTTTTTTATGGAGTTTGATTTATATAAAGATATCCAGAAAAGAACGAACGGCGAAATCTACATTGGTATTGTAGGACCGGTCCGCACCGGAAAGTCAACGTTCATTAAGCGGTTTATGGATCTGTTTGTACTTCCGTACATCGAAGATGAGGAAGAAAAAAAACGGACGCTCGATGAACTGCCTCAGTCAGCCGCCGGGAAAACGATCATGACGACAGAACCGAAATTTATTCCGCAGGAGGCAGCAGAGATCACACTTGCAGATGAGAGCAGTGTCAGTGTGCGTCTGATTGACTGTGTCGGTTTTATGGTGGAGGGAGCAAATGGTCATCTGGAGGGGGACGGATACCGCATGGTACATACGCCGTGGTTCGAGGAGGAAATTCCTTTTTCGGATGCAGCGAGAATTGGAACAGAAAAAGTAATCAAAGACCATGCAACCATTGGTATTGTGGTGACAACGGATGGCAGTATCGGGGAACTTCCGCGGGAAAATTATGTGGAGGCAGAACAAACCGCGGTGGAAAAGCTTAAAGAGATTGGAAAACCGTATGTGATTGTTTTAAATTCCGTGCGCCCATACAGCAGTGAGACACTTGCACTGAAAGAAAGTTTAGAGCAGGAATATCAGGCGGTAGTGGTTCCGGTCAACTGTCAGCAGATGCACCGGGAGGATCTGGTTACGGTTATGAAGGCGATTCTGTTTGAATTTCCGGTTACCCGTGTGGACTTTGCAATTCCAAAGTGGACGGAAATGCTTCCAATGGAACATAAATTAAAGGCAGCCATGATTCAGACGGCATCCAGACTGATGGATGGAATCGGCCGCGTGCGGGATGCAGCGGCTGTGCTTGCCGGGCAGGAATGGGTAAAAAGTGCAAATGAGCAGATGGCAGAGGAGGTCTTTCGTGACATCCAGCTACAGACGGCAGATCTTTCCAACGGAACCGTGACGATCCGTATGGAGACAACGGAACAGTGCTATTTCTCCTACATCAGTGAGATGACGGGAATGCAGATCGAAGGGGAATATCAGATGATTTCCATGCTGCGTTCCCTCTCCCGGATGAAAAAAGAATACGAGCGTGTGGAAGATGCCATGGCTGCTGTGGAACAGAAGGGGTATGGAGTGGTCATGCCGGGGCTTTCGGATATCCGGATGGAAGATCCGGTGCTGATCCAGCATGCCGGAAAATATGGCGTGAAAATGCGGGCAATTTCCCCGTCCATTCATATGATCAAGGCAGACATTGAGACCGAAATAGCACCGATTGTCGGCAGTGAGGAACAGGCAAATGATCTGATTGCATATATCCGCGAGGGGGAGGAGAGCAAGGAAGGAATCTGGACCACAAATATTTTCGGAAAATCGGTCGGGGAACTGATGGAAGACGGCATCCGCAGCAAGATCCTGCAGATGGATGATGAGTGCCAGCTGAAACTGCAGGATACCATGCAGAAAATTGTCAATGACAGCAATGGGGGAATGATCTGCATCATTATTTAAGAGAAATAAAAAAAGTATGAATTTCAGTTGCTCTTGTTTTATTTTATTTTTGATTCTGTTATACTATTAGTTAATGAAATTCTGTATGTAATTGCAAAAAATAAGGAGAACAAATGAGCAACGAATATGAAACTCTCATGCGCTGTGTGCGCAGCGTGAGGACGAAAACAGATTTTGTGCCGAAAGTGGCACTGGTACTGGGGTCCGGTCTGGGTGATTATGCGTCGCAGCTTCGCGTGGAGGTCGCGGTGGATTATCATGAGATCGAGGAATTTCCGGTATCTACGGTGCCGGGCCATACCGGGCGCTTTGTGTTTGGTTATGTCGGGGATGTGCCGGTTGTGTGCATGCAGGGACGTGTGCATTATTATGAAGGATATTCCATGACGGAAGTGGTACGGCCGATCCGGCTGATGAAACTTCTGGGGGCAGAAGTTCTGTTTTTGACAAATGCAGCGGGCGGAATCCAGCTGGGCATGAAGGCGGGGGATCTGATGCTTCTTACCGGGCAGATTGCAAGTTTTGTTCCGTCGCCGCTCATTGGAGAAAATATAGAGGAACTGGGACCGCGGTTTCCGGATATGAGCCGGATTTATGATTATGATTTACAGAAAATCGCAAAAAAATGTGCGGCAGAGACCGGGGCGGATTTAAAAGAGGGAACGTATCTGCAGTTTACCGGGCCGGCCTATGAATCTCCACAGGAGGTGGCAATGGCGCGTACACTCGGAGCGGATGCCGTAGGAATGAGTACGGCATGTGAGGCTGTGGCGGCGAATCATATGGGGATGCGGATTGTGGGAATTTCCTGTATCTCGAATCTGGCATGCGGCATTTCGCCACAGCCATTGTCCCATAAGGAGGTGCAGGAAGCAGCCGATGCGGTGGCTCCGGTATTTCAAAAGCTTGTAACACAGATGATAAAGGAGATTGGAATAACATGCAGGTAATTTTTATACATCACAGCTGTTTTCTGGTGGAAGTGGATGATCTGGTATTGATTTTTGATTATTTTGGCGGGGACCGGGTGAATGGTTTCCACTTTACGGGAAAGATTCCAGATTACGCACCGGATACAAAAATCTATATGTTTGCCAGCCACAAACATCAGGATCATTTTGACATGGATATTCTGCGCTGGAGTGAAAAATATACCAATGTACATTATATTTTATCCAAGGATATCCGCATCAGTCCGCATTTTCTGCAAAAGCATGGAATTGACCCGGGGGTGCGGAAAAAAGTGACGTTTGTCTCCGCAAACAACCATTATGAAGTGGATGATCTAAAGATCCAGACCCTTTTGTCTACCGATGCAGGAGTGGCATTTTATGTGAATGTGCGTGGGGTGAGTATCTTCCATGCAGGAGATTTAAACGACTGGAAGATGGAACATGTGGGAGAACTTATAAACGGCAAACAGGAACGCACTTTCCGGCACGAGATCCGTAAGCTTGCGGACAAGCCGGTCAATTTTGCGTTTGTCCCGATGGATCCGCGGCTGGGACCGTATCAGACACTCGGGATTGATTTTGTGCTGAAAAACACCGATGCAGAATTTGTTTTCCCGATGCATATGTGGCAGGATTATTCTGCAATCAGGGAATACAAAAAACACATTACAAATCTTGGAATGGCAGACCGCGTAATTGAAATTGAAAGGGAGAATCAGGTATTTCCGTTCGGGGAACTCTAACTCTTGAATTTACAGAAAAATTCATATATAATAATTAAGTTAATGGGGTAACAACAGAGAGGAGAAAACTATATGACAGATTTTCTTTTATGTATTGGCAGATATGTGGTCGAGATGGCTGCTTTGGCTTTGATCGGCGGATTAGGGGCATTTATTGGTATCAGACTCCGCAGGCACAAGGATGCGAAGGCTGACACGACGAAAGAATGATTTTGGAGGAACTGGTAATGAAAAAGAGTTATGGCGTAAATGAGCTGCGCCGGATGTATCTTGACTTCTTCGAGAGCAAGGGACATCTTGTCATGAAGAGCTTTTCATTAGTACCACACAATGACAACAGCTTATTACTCATCAATGCGGGAATGGCACCGCTCAAGCCGTATTTTACAGGACAGGAGATTCCGCCACGCAGACGTGTGACTACATGTCAGAAGTGTGTGCGTACCGGAGATATTGAAAATGTAGGAAAGACTGCGCGTCACCTTACATTCTTTGAGATGCTTGGAAACTTCTCTTTTGGGGATTATTTTAAGCATGAAGCGATTGCCTGGTCATGGGAATTCCTGACAAAGGTACTTGGGCTTGAGGAGGATCGTCTTTATCCGTCCATTTATGGAGAAGATGAGGAAGCATATGAGATCTGGACCAAAGAGGTAGGTGTTCCGGGAGAAAAAATCACACGTTTTTACCGTGATCCTGAGACCGGAGAATGTGACAACTTCTGGGAGCATGGTGCCGGTCCATGTGGTCCGTGTTCTGAAATTTACTATGATAGAGGCGAAAAATACGGATGCGGAAGTCCGGATTGTAAAGTAGGCTGTGAGTGTGACCGTTTCATGGAAGTATGGAACAACGTGTTTACACAGTTTGAAGGGGACGGCAAGGGCGGTTATACCGAGCTTTCCCAGAAAAATATTGATACCGGTATGGGGCTTGAGCGTCTGGCAGTTGTTATGCAGGATGTGGATTCCGTATTTGATATTGATACTATGAAAGCGATCCGCGACAAGATTTGTGAGATGTCCGGAAAGAAGTATGAAGTAGATGCCATGGATGACGTATCCATCCGTCTGATTACGGATCATATCCGTTCTTCCACATTTCTTGTATCCGATGGTGTTATGCCAAGCAATGAAGGAAGAGGCTACGTTCTGCGACGTCTGATCCGTCGTGCGGCACGTCACGGAAAGATGCTTGGAATTGACGGACTGTTTCTTGCAAAATTATCAGAAACTGTCATCAATGAGAGCAAGGATGGATATCCGGAACTGGAAGAGAAGAAAGAATTTATCTTTAAGGTTCTGACACAGGAAGAAGAGAAATTCAATAAGACCATCGATCAGGGACTTGCCATTTTGTCTGACCTGATGGAGGAGATGAAGAAAAACGGCAAAAAGGAACTTTCCGGTGCCGATACATTCAAACTTTACGATACTTACGGATTCCCGGTAGATCTGACCGAAGAAATCCTTGAAGAAAAGGGCTTTTCCTATAATGAGGACGAGTTTAAGGCCTGTATGGAAGAACAGAGGCAGAAAGCTAGAAGTGCCCGTAAAGTGACAAACTACATGGGTGCGGATGCAACGGTTTACGAGCAGATTGATCCTTCCATCACAACAGAATTTGTCGGATACGAGAATCTGACATATGCTTCTAAAGTTACGGTTATGACGACCGAGACCGAGATCGTGGAAGCACTTTCCGATGGGGATGCAGGAACCATTATCGTAGAGAAGACTCCGTTTTATGCCACGATGGGCGGTCAGCAGGGCGATAAGGGACAGATCCGTACGGCAGACGGCGTATTTCAGGTAGAGGATACGGTTAAGCTTCTGGGCGGTAAATACGGACATATCGGGCATATGGTGTCCGGCATGATCCATACCGGCGAGGAAGTGGAACTGTTGGTAGATGCAGACCTTCGCGCAAAGACCTGTGCAAACCATTCGGCAACCCATTTACTGCAGAAAGCACTCCGAGAAGTGCTGGGTACACATGTCGAGCAGGCGGGTTCTTATCAGGACAGTGAACGTACCAGATTCGATTTCACCCACTTTGCAGCCATGACTCCGGAAGAGTTGCAGAAAGTGGAAGACATGGTCAATGAAAAGATCAACGAGGGCATGGAAGTCCGTACCGATATCATGACCGTTGATGAGGCAAAGAAGACCGGGGCAATGGCTCTGTTTGGCGAAAAGTATGGGGAAAAAGTCCGTGTCGTTTCCATGGGAGAGTTCTCCAGGGAGTTCTGTGGCGGTACACATGTAAAGAATACTGCAGAGATCAAGACATTTAAGATTCTTTCAGAGAGCGGTGTTGCAGCCGGTGTGCGCCGTATCGAAGCACTGACTGGTGACAATGTGATTGCATACTACAAAAAGATGGAAGAAGAGTTTCAGGAAGCAGCGAAGGTTGTAAAATCCACACCTGCAAACCTTAAGGAACGTCTGGAGCATCTGACCGCAGAGATGAAAGAACTGCAGAGCGAGAACGAGGCGTTAAAGAGCAGGGCAGCCAAGGATGCACTTGGGGATGTGATGAATCAGATCGAGGATGTCAAAGGTGTGAAGCTTCTGGCAACCAGCGTATCTGGTGTGGATATGAATGGTCTGCGTGATCTCGGTGACCAGCTGAAGGACAAGATCGGTGAGGGCGTCGTAGTGATCGCATCCGATTGTGACGGAAAGGTAAACCTGATTGCCATGGCAACCGATGCAGCGATGAAGCAGGGGGCACATGCCGGTAATCTGATCAAGGCGATCGCCGGAAACGTCGGCGGTGGCGGTGGCGGACGTCCGAATATGGCACAGGCCGGTGGAAAGAATCCGGCTGGTATTCCGGATGCCATTGCACAGGCGAAGACGGCACTGGAAAACATGTTGAAATAATCTATCACTGATAACGTATAAAAGAATATAATAAAAACGCAAAAAACAGGTAAAAATGCGCAATAAAAATGCAATTTTACCTGTTTTTTGCAAATATTTATAGTATAATAACAGTAAATCCACTGTGAAATTTGTGTATATACAACAAAAGGTGGAAACGACATGAAGAAAGGGAGAGACTTTATGAAGAGAAAGAGGTTATTGTCAGCCATGCTGGCAGGAATCTTTGCTGTGTCCATGCTGGGCGGCTGCGCATCGGCGGTACCTCAGGGTGCAACGGAGACCACGCAGGGCAGTGCACAGGAGACGGACAGGACGAGCGGAACGGTAAAACTGAGAGTGTGGGCAGAGGAATCAACGTATGATGCGTTGAATAAGATGATCGACAGTTTCAAAGAAGAGTATAAGGGGCAGGCAACTTTTGATATCACTCTGGAACAGAATGCGGATTCCGATACGCGTGACAATGTGCTTGGAGATGTGCATAACGCAGCTGATGTGTTTATCCTTGCAGATGACCAGGTGGCTTCTATGGCGGCCGGTGGTGCATTGTATCCGGTTCCGAATGCAGACGAAGTGAAAAAAGCAAATGTGGAGGGCGCAATAGACGCTGCCACAGTCGATGATACGCTTTATGCATATCCCATGACTGCAGACAATGGGTATTTTTTGTATTATAACAAAAAGTACCTGAGTGATTCGGATGTCAAAACCCTTGACGGCATTTTAAAAGTAGCAGAAAAAAATCATAAGAAGTTTATGATGGACTGGTCTTCCGGCTGGTATCTGTATTCGTTTTTCGGAAATACAGGACTGGATTTCGGTATCAATGATGACAATGTGACAAACCACTGTGAATGGAATTCCACCGAAGGGGATATCAAAGGCGTGGATATTGCGCAGGCGATGCTTGATATCAGTTCCAGCAGTGGATTTGAAAATGCGGTGAATGAAGATTTTATTAAAGGTGCAAAAAAAGGCAGTGTAATTGCAGGGGTAAGCGGTGTATGGAGTGAGACCGAACTGAAAAAGATCTGGGGAGATGATCTTGGCGCAGCCAAGCTTCCGACCTATACCGTGGCAGGAAAACAGGTACAGATGGCTTCCTTTACCGGCTATAAGCTGATGGGAGTCAGTGCTTATTCGGCAAATCCACAGTGGGCAGCAAAACTGGCAGACTGGTTGACCAATGAGCAGAACCAGACTGTCCGGTTTGAGATGAACGGACAGGGACCTTCCAATACAAAGGCAGCGGATTCGGATGCGGTTAAGGCTTCCCCATCCATTCAGGCAGTGATTGCACAGTCGGAATTCGGAAAACTGCAGCGTGTCGGAAACAGTTACTGGGATGCAAGCAAGGAATTCGGGAATACGATGGCAGCAGGAAATCCAAACCACGTAAAGTTACAGGAACTGATGGATAATCTGGTCAATGGTATTACAAAATCAGTAGCAGGCTAAGAGGTGGGAGCATATGAATCAGAAAAAGAAATTAAGTACCAAACTTATCATTTTAATTCCGGTATTTATACTTGGAATATTCAGTATCATCTCGAACGTGATGTCTGTTTCCAATATCAGGAACGTTAACCGGAGTGCCGTACAGATTTCGGAAGTATCTTTAAAGAATGTTTCGGGTCTGGCAGAAATCCAGAAACAGACGCAGGACATCCATAATCTGGGTCTGTCCCATATCATAGCGGTGGATCTGGATTCCATGATCCAGCTGGTGGAAAAAATCCGCAGTCAGGAAGATGCATTGGAGAAAGATCTGGAAAGTTACAAGATATACGTGACACCGGATACCAAAAAAGAATACAATGATATCAAAAAAAATTACGAAGAATTAAAGTATGAATGTGCCAATGTTATGGCATTTTCCGCAGCAGGGAAAAGTGAAGATGCCTATGAACTTGCCAATGGAAAAATCAGCAAGTGTGCAGATGCCATTGAGTCGGATATCGAAAGTATCAAGAAAATTGTAAATCAGGATGCAAATGCACAGAGACAGAAACTGACATCTGCATACCATAGTTCAATCGGAACAAGCATAGTGACGATTCTGATTAGTATTGCGGCACTTTTTTCAGCAATGGTGGCAGTGCTTCGGTGGGTAATCCATCCGCTTGCAAATACGAACAGGGAAATGAATGAGATTATTTCCGAAATTGATAACCGGCAGGGTGACCTGACCCGCAGGGTTACCATTACCAACAACAAAGAAGTGGCATCTGTCGGTGGAGGCATCAATGCTTTTATGGCAAAGCTGCAGGAAATTTTCCGGATGATCAGCAGCAATTCCAGGGATCTTGAGGGTGTTGTAAATGAAGTGCGTGAGAGTGTGCAGACTTCCAACGGAAGTGTATCCGATCTGTCCGCACTGACGGAAGAACTTTCTGCAACGATGCAGGATATTTCCGACAATGCTTCACGGATTAATGAAAATACCGAATCGGTTGCCGGTGAAGTCAAGTCAATTGCAGAGAAAACGATTGAAATCAATCAGTATACCAAAGAAATGAAAGAGCATGCAGAGGCAATGGAACATGCTGCGCGTGAAAATATGGATACAACGGGTGCGAAAGTAAATGACATTGTTTCCGTGCTGAGTCAGGCAATTGAGGACAGCAACAGTGTCAATCAGGTAGACAATCTGACAAACGACATCTTAAATATTGCAAGCCAGACAAACCTGCTTGCATTAAACGCATCCATTGAGGCTGCCCGTGCCGGGGATGCAGGAAAAGGATTTGCAGTGGTTGCCTCCGAAATCAGCCAGCTGGCAGCCGCCAGTCAGGAAGCGGCTAACAATATCCAGAGCATCAATGCCATTGTCATAACTGCAGTACATAATCTTGCAGACAATGCAAACGGACTGGTAGAGTACATGAATGAAAAAATCCTGCCGGAATTCCAGAAATTTGTGGAATCCGGTGGCGCATATCATGACAAGGCAACATTTATCGAAGGTGTCATGGCAGATTTTGAGGCAAAGACGGATTCTTTACAGAATTCCATGGATGAGATTGCAAATTCCGTAAATACGATTTCCCATGCGATCGAGGAAGGTGTCAGTGGCGTCGTTTCAGCAGCGGACAGCACACAGGTTCTTGTATCCGATATGGATAAAATTTCCAAGAAGATGGATGAGAACTTTGCGATTGCAGAGGGATTGAAGAAAGAAACTTCCGTGTTTACAAAACTTTAAGCGCGAGGAAGAAAAAAACTGTGCAAATTTCGGAAAAACTATTGACAAATCAGGATATTTTGTTAAAATAATCGATAGTGCAATTAAGATTACCTTACAGTTGATGCACAATATCGCAACTGGAGGGAGGTTAGGAAAGAATGTCTAGTGTAATCGTAAAAGAGAATGAGACTTTAGATAGCGCATTACGCCGTTTCAAGAGAAACTGTGCGAAGGCTGGTATTCAGCAGGAGATTCGTAAGAGAGAGCATTACGAGAAGCCAAGCGTAAAGCGTAAGAAGAAATCTGAAGCTGCTAGAAAAAGAAAATACAACTAATGTATTTAACCCCGCGGGACAACTCGCGGGGTGCTTTTTTGCAGAAATGATCAGGATGAGGTGAACCATGAATCAAAATCTGAAAAAAATGATAAGCTATTACAAACCCTACCGGGCAGTTTTTGCGGCAGACATGTTATTTGCGACACTTTCTGCGGCAGTGGCACTGACTATTCCACTGGTTGTGCGGTATGTGACATCGACTCTGATTTATCAGCAGCCCCAGATGATGTTGCGGAAACTTTTTTTGATTGGCATCGGATTGTTTGTGCTTCTGGCATTGGACTGTTACAGCCGGTTTTTTATCGGAAATTATGGACATGTGATGGGGGCAAAGATGGAATATGACATGCGGGCCGAATTGTTTGGGCATCTGCAGAAACTGTCTTTTTCCTTTTATGATGATGCAAAAGTCGGACAGCTGATGAGCCGTGTGACGGCAGATTTATTTGATATTACAGAACTGCTGCACCATGGCCCGGAGAATATTATCCTGTCGGTATTAAAGATAGTGGGAGCGTTTGTGATCCTGCTCAACATTAATGGATGGCTTGCGCTTGCCGCGTTTGCGGTGCTTCCGGTTATGTTTGTATTTGCATTTGCGTTAAATAAGCGGATGCGCCGGGCCTTTCAGCAGAACCGCATTAAAATTGCCGAGATTAATGAACAGATCGAGGATAATCTGTCAGGTATCCGTGTGGTGAAATCGTTTGCCAATGAGGCAATTGAAAACGAAAAATTTCGTCATGGGAATGACGGATTTCTTGCGGCAAAGAAGAACAGTTATCATTACATGGGTAGTTTTCAGGCCGGGGTTGGCGTTTTTACAACACTGATTCAGGTAAATGTCATCCTTGCCGGAGGGGTTCTCATTGCAAAGGGAATGGTCACGGTCAATGATCTGGTTACGTTTTTGCTGTATATTGGGGTATTTACGGATCCAATCCGGACACTGGTGGACTTTACCGAGCAGTTTCAGAATGGCTATACGGGATTTGAACGGTTTCAGGAAATTATGAATATTGAACCGGAAATCCAGGATGCAAACGATGCGGTAGCACTGACCGATGTGAAAGGAACCATTGATTTTGAAAATGTTTCTTTTCAGTACAAAGACAATCAGGAGAAGGTGCTTAACCGGATCAATCTGCATGTGCCTGCAGGGGCATATATGGCACTGGTGGGATCATCCGGTGCCGGAAAGACAACGCTTTGTTCCCTGATTCCGCGATTCTATGATGTAACCGGGGGATGTATCCGTGTGGATGGGAAAGATGTCCGTAAGGTGACGTTAAAGAGCCTGCGTGACCACATCGGAATGGTGCAGCAGGATGTATACCTGTTTGCGGGAACAATTTTTGAAAATATACGATATGGAAAGCCAGATGCGACAAGGGAAGAAGTGATTGCCGCTGCAAAGAATGCCAATGCCCACGAATTTATCATGGCATTTCCCGATGGATATGATACAGATATCGGACAGCGTGGAATCAAACTCTCCGGAGGACAGAAGCAGCGGCTTTCCATAGCCCGTGTCTTTTTGAAAAATCCACCGGTTCTGATCTTTGATGAGGCAACTTCCGCACTGGATAACGAGAGTGAGCGGGTCGTACAGGAATCATTGGAGAAACTGGCAAAGAACCGTACGACATTTGTGATCGCCCACCGTCTGACAACGATCCAGAATGCACAAAAAATTCTGGTTCTGACAGAAGACGGGATTGCGGAATCCGGTTCCCATGAAGAACTGCTGGCACGGGGCGGTGTGTATGAAAAACTTTATCATATGCATTATTAGACTGGCTGTGTCACAACTTGCATTATTATAAAAAAACGAGTAAAATAGAATAGATTTTGAAAAAACAAAAAGGAGTGGATTATCATGACCAAAATAGATATTATCTCCGGATTCTTAGGAGCCGGAAAAACAACTTTTATCAAAAAGATGATTGATGAGGCATTTACCGGGGAAAAGATTGTCCTTATCGAGAATGAATTTGGCGAGGTCGGCATTGACGGTGGTTTTTTAAAGGATGCTGGAATCCAGATTACAGAGATGAATTCCGGATGCATCTGCTGTTCTTTAGTTGGTGATTTCGGAAAGAACTTAAATGAAGTCATCACCAAGTATCATCCGGACCGTATTTTGATTGAGCCATCCGGAGTCGGTAAGCTTTCCGATGTTATGAAGTCCGTGATTGATATTGAAAAAGAGCAGGATGTAAAATTAAACGCACTGGTAACGGTTGTAAACGCGCTTAAGGCGAGCAAGCAGATGAAGGCGTTCGGTGAGTTTTTCAACAACCAGATCGAGTATGCGACAACTGTCATTTTAAGCCGCAGCCAGAATGCAACACCGGAACAGCTGGAGTTTTGTGTCAATAAAATTCAGGAATTGAATCCAAAGGCTGCCATTATTACAACAGACTGGGTAAAATTATCCGGAGAACAGATCCTTAAGGTAATGGAAGGACAGGATAATCTGGAGATGAAGGCTCTTGCCGAGGCACATCATGCAAAGGAAGAGGCAGAACATGAGCATGAGCATGAGCACCATCATCATGACCATGACCACGAAGACCATGAGCATCACCATGACCACGAAGACCATGAACATCATCATGACCATGAACATCATCATGACCATGAACATGATGAGAACTGTACCTGTGGCTGCCATGATCATGAGGAGCATGAGCATCACCATGAGCATGATGAAAACTGTACCTGTGGCTGCCATGACCATGAGCACCATCACCATCATCATGCAGATGACGTATTTACCAGCTGGGGCAAGGAGACACCGCACAAATTCGAGCGTGCAAAACTTGAGGAAGTACTTAAGAAGTTTGTCGATTCTGACAATATCCTCCGCTCCAAAGGTATGGTGGAGAGTACCGATGGTACCTGGCTGTACTTTGATATGGTTCCGGGCGAGTATGAGATCCGTGAGGGTGAGCCGGATTACACCGGACGTATCGTGGTAATCGGAACGGAGATTCATGAGGATGAATTACTGAAGACATTTGGTCTTTAAAATGCTGTAAACCCCAATAAAAATGTAAGGAGAGCAATTATGGCACAGGATATTCCGGTATATTTATTTACAGGATTCATGGACAGCGGAAAAACAACTCTCGTAGAAGAAACGCTGTTTGAGAATAACTTCGGTGATGGTTCGAAAGGAATTATCATCATGTGCGAAGACGGCGAGAAAGAATATGACGAAGCAAAACTGGCAACCATCAACTTCAAGCTGGTAACGGTCGAAGAGGAAGAGGATTTTACGCCTGCAAAACTGCAGGAAATCCAGGACACCTATCAGCCGGAACAAATTTTTATCGAGTACAACGGCACCTGGGGGATGGACAAGCTGCTTGAGGCAAAAATGCCGGAGGGCTGGGTGATTGTACAGTCACTGGCAACCGTAGATTCCACGACGTATGATCTGTATATGAATAATATGCGTGCAATGATGCAGGAACAGGTTTTTTCCAGTGATGTGGTTATTTTTAACCGTACAGATGATGATACCGATCGCGGACATCTGCGCCGTACCATTAAGAACATCAACCGGAAAGCACAGATTGTCTATGAGCGCAAGGACGGAACGATTGATGAGCGTCCGGAGGAATTACCGTTTGATATCAATCAGGATGTGATAGAACTGACCGATGCGGATTATGCTATCTGGTACATGGATGCCATGGAAAATTACAAGAAATACGATCGCAAGAAAGTAAAATTCCTGGCTCTGGTATATAATCCGGATAAACTTAAGAAAGGCGTGTTTGTTCCGGGACGGTTTGCGATGACCTGCTGCATTGAGGATGTGACATTCATCGGTTTTAAATGTAAATATGACAGGGAAGAGGAACTTCCGCACAAGTCATGGATTACAATTACGGCAGAGATTCGTGTCGAATTTGCACGGGAATATAAGGGAAAAGGACCGGTTCTTTACCCGATTTCCATCGAAAAAGCCCAGAAACCGGAAGATGAGCTTGTATATTTTTCGTAAAAAAGTCGTTGCGAAAAGTGAAGAAGTCATATACAATAAAGAGGTGTGCTATACACCTCTTTTTGTATTCAGCAGAAAAAGAGAACAGGGATTAGATTAAATTTATTACATACAGGAGGCAGTTTATGTACCCGATTGTTCGAAAAGAAACATTGGCAGATAACATTATCCTGATGGACATCAAGGCACCGCGTGTGGCCAATGAGTGTCTGCCGGGACAGTTTATCATTGCAAAGACAGATGAAGTAGGAGAGCGTATTCCGCTTACGATCTGTGACTATGACAGAGAGAAGGAGACTGTCACCATCGTGGTACAGACGATTGGCGCAGGAACCGAGCGTATGATGGCCTTAAATGAGGGCGATGCTCTCGAAGATTTCGTTGGACCTTTGGGATGTCCGTCCGAACTCTGTGAGGAGGAGAACCTTGAGGAGACCAGGAAAAAGAAAATTGTATTTATCGCAGGAGGTCTGGGAACCGCACCGGTATACCCACAGGTAAAATGGCTGCATGAGCACGGAATTGATGCAGACGTGATCATGGGTTCCCGTACCAAGGATCTGCTTTTTTATATGGATGAGATGAAGGCAGTAGCTGGAAATGTATATGTATGTACGGATGACGGTACTTACGGATTTCACGGAAATGGCTGTCAGCAGTTACAGGCATTGATCGATGAGGGAAAACATTATGATGTATGTGTCGCAATCGGACCGATGATCATGATGAAATTCGTTACCATCCTTACCAAGAAGCTTGAGATTCCTACCGTTGTATCCATGAACCCGATCATGGTAGATGGAACCGGTATGTGTGGAGCATGCCGTCTGATGGTTGGCGGAGAAGTAAAATTCGCATGTGTTGACGGACCGGAGTTCGACGGACATCTCGTTGACTTTGATCAGGCAATGAAGCGTCAGCAGCAGTATAAGACAGAAGAAGGCAGAGCAAAGCTCGCATATGAAGAGGGCGCTACCCATCACGGTGGATGCGGCCATTGCGGAGGTGACAAGTAATGGAAGGATTAGTCAGAGTACCGGTTCGTGAGCAGGAACCAAAGGTTCGTGCTACGAATTTTGAGGAAGTATGTTATGGATACAACGAGGAAGAGGCAGTTGCAGAGGCTTCCCGTTGCTTAAACTGTAAAAACGCACAGTGTATGAAGGGATGTCCGGTTTCTATCAATATTCCGGCATTTATCGCACAGGTCAAGGAGCGCAATTTTGAGGAGGCTTATCATATTATCTCCGAGTCTTCCGCACTTCCGGCTGTCTGTGGACGTGTCTGCCCACAGGAGAGCCAGTGTGAAGGTAAATGTATCCGCGGTTTCAAGGGTGATCCGGTTGCCATCGGTAAATTAGAGCGTTTCGTTGCAGACTGGGCACGCGAGCACGGTATCAAGCCAAAGAAAGCAGAGAAGTTAAACGGACACAAAGTAGCAGTGATCGGTTCCGGCCCTGCAGGTCTGACCTGTGCCGGAGATCTGGCAAAGCTTGGCTACGATGTGACCATTTTTGAAGCACTGCATCGTGCCGGTGGTGTGTTAAGCTACGGTATTCCGGAGTTCCGTCTTCCAAAGGACAAGGTTGTAGCAGCCGAGGTAGAAAACGTAAAAGCACTCGGTGTGGATATCGAGACCAACGTTGTCATCGGTAAATCCGTAAAGATCGATGAGCTGATGGAAAAGGAAGGCTTTGAGGCTGTATTTATCGGTTCCGGAGCAGGACTTCCACGTTTCATGGGAATCCCTGGCGAGCAGGCAAACGGAGTATTCTCTGCAAACGAATTCCTGACAAGAAACAACCTCATGAAAGCATTTGAGGAAGGATATGAAACCCCGATTTCCCATGGAAAGAAAGTTGTCGTTGTCGGTGGTGGTAATGTAGCCATGGATGCTGCAAGAACCGCACTCCGTCTCGGCGCAGAGGTACATATTGTATACCGTCGTGGTGAGGAAGAACTTCCGGCACGTAAGGAAGAAGTACATCACGCAAAAGAAGAGGGAATCATTTTTGATCTGTTGCAGAATCCGACGGAAATTCTTGTCGATGAGAATGGCTGGGTAAAGGGTGTGCGCATCATCAAGATGGAACTCGGTGAGCCGGATGCATCCGGAAGAAGAAGTCCGGTGGAGATTCCTGGTTCTGAGTATGAGATGGATTGTGATACCGTGATCATGTCACTCGGTACCTCTCCAAACCCACTCATTTCTTCCACAACCAAGGGGCTTGAGACAAACCGCCGCAAGTGTATCGTTGCAACCGAAGATACCGGTGCAACAAGCAAAGACGGTGTTTATGCAGGTGGAGATGCCGTAACAGGTGCCGCTACCGTTATCCTTGCAATGGGAGCAGGTAAGGCAGCTGCAAAGGGTATTGATGAGTACCTTTCCGGAAAGAACAATTAGACAATAACGGATAGAACTGATAAAAGTGGAGACGGCTGCCGCGTAATGTGGCAGCCGTTTTTGTATGAAGAAAAATGTCAGATACGAAGAAGCGTTTGACTTTTTCTTCTATGATGTATACAATAATCTGTAGTAAAAAAAGAGGAGAACCCTAGGATGAAGACATTAATAGATCTGATCACCGAGCAGGTGACAAATGCATTTACCGGTCAGGGATATGATGCAAAATACGGGAAAGTTACACTTTCCAATCGTCCGGACCTGTGTGAATACCAGTGTAACGGAGCAATGGCTGCAGCAAAGGAGTACAAGTGTGCACCATTCATGATTTCGGATAAGATTGCGCAGGCGCTGGCAGAAAACGAACTGTTTGAGAGCGTAGAGTCTGTAAAACCGGGATTTATCAATATGAAAGTAAGTCCTGCCTATCTGGCGAAATATGTCAGCGATATGAAAGCAGATGAGGGAAGATTTGGCTGTGACAAAGCGGCACATCCGAAGACCATTATTGTAGATTATGGCGGGGCCAATGTTGCCAAGCCATTGCATGTCGGACATCTGCGCTCTGCTGTCATTGGAGAGAGTATCAAGCGGATCGGCAAATTTATGGGACATCACATGATCGGTGATGTGCATCTGGGAGACTGGGGTCTGCAGATGGGACTGATCATTGTAGAATTAAAAGAGCGTAAGCCGGATCTGGTATACTATGATGAAAGCTATACCGGAGAATATCCGAAAGAGGCGCCGTTTACCATTTCCGAACTGGAGGATATCTATCCGACTGCCAGCAAAAAGAGTAAGGAAGACGAAGCGTTCCGTGAGGCTGCCATGGAGGCAACCAGCCAGCTGCAGGCCGGCAGACGGGGATACCGTGCACTTCTTGCACACATTCTGGATGTTTCCGTGACAGATTTAAAGAAGAACTATGATAATCTGAATGTCTCCTTTGAGCTCTGGAAGGGAGAGTCGGATGCACAGCCGTATATTCCGGATATGGTACAGATGATGAAGGACAAGGGCTTTGCCTACATGAGCGAAGGGGCTCTGGTTGTGGATGTCAAAGAGGATACGGATACAAAAGAGATTCCGCCATGTATCATCTTAAAGTCAGACGGAGCGTCGTTATACAGTACGACAGATCTTGCTACGATTGTGATGCGTATGCAGGATTACAACCCGGATGCCATTATTTACCTGACGGATCAGCGTCAGAGCATGCATTTCGTACAGGTATTCCGCTGTGCAAGAAAGACCGGACTCGTCGGACCGGATGTGGAACTGACCCATATCGGATTCGGTACCATGAACGGAAAAGACGGCAAACCGTTTAAGACAAGAGATGGCGGCGTTATGCGTCTGGAATATCTGCTTGATGAGATCAATGAGGAGATGCTCAAAAAGATTACAGAGAACCAGAAAGAAAAGGAAAACCTCGATATTTCCGAGGAAGAGGCAAAGCAGACTGCAAAAACGGTTGCTCTGGCAGCAGTCAAATACGGAGATCTGTCCAATCAGGCAAGCAAGGACTACTGTTTTGATATTGAGCGTTTTACTTCTTTTGAAGGGAATACAGGACCGTATATTTTATATACGATTGTGCGTATTAAATCCATTTTAAAGAAATACACTGCAAAAAATTCGCTGCCGGATGCACCGATTCTTGGGGCACATTCTGCAAGTGAGAAGAACCTGATGCTTGTATTGTCACGTTTCAATGCCATGATGGAAAATGCATATGAGGAGAAAGCACCGCACAAGATCTGTGCATATATTTATGAACTCGCCAATGCATTCAACGGATTTTATCATGAGACAAAGATTCTTTCCGAGGAAGATCTTAAGGTACAGGCTTCTTATATCGGTCTTTTGGTACTGACCAAAAATATTCTTGAGACCTGTATCGATGTGCTTGGTTTTTCCGCACCGGACCGTATGTAAATCGGATGTTCTAAAATCACATATAAAACATATAAATGAGTCATAGGGATTTGTCCTTATGGCTCATTTTTTATGGAAAGAAATATGGAGGAAGTGACAGAATGGAGATTACAGAATATCTTCCGGTAGATTTTCGAACGCAGATGGAAGCAGAAACGTTGTGCGGGGCAGAAGAAATCCGGCTTCGGGTCGGACAACCGCTGGAAATTTTATATGCGGATGAGAAAGAAAAAGAGATTGGGCTGCTCACGGAAGCACATATGCGGGAGGTACTGAATTATCTGAGTGGATATTCCGTGTATGCACTGGAAGAAGAACTGCGACAGGGGTATTTTACGCTGGAAGGCGGGCACAGGATCGGGGTTTCCGGGCGGGCAAGCTATGAGAAACACGGAACCTCAAGCTGTATGAAGCTGTTAAGCTGTATCAGCGGTTTAAATATCCGTCTGGCTCACGAAAAAAAGGGGTGTGCATCGGTACTGATTCCATGGCTGTATTGCGGAGAGAATGTATATCATACGTTTTTCTTTGCACCGCCGGGGGTCGGAAAAACAACCTATTTAAGGGATTGTATCCGGCTGCTTTCGAAAGGAAATCACCTGCGTGCCGGGAAAAAGGTCGGGGTAGTCGATGAACGGTCGGAAATTGCCGCGTGTTACCGGGGAATTCCGCAAAACGATCTGGGCCCCCGCACGGATGTGCTGGACAATTGTCCGAAGGAACATGGAATCCATATGCTGCTTCGTTCCATGTCCCCGCAGATCATTGCAGTGGACGAACTGGGACTTCCGGAGGACTTTGCTGCGGTGGCAGACTGTGCCCGGTGCGGGGTATCGATCCTTGGAACCATACATGCCGGCAGTGTCTTAGAGGTTTTGCACCGCCTGCAGATGGGAGGACTGGATCTGATCCGCTCACAGATGCGGCTCATCGGTCTGCAGAGAGAACCGGACGGGCGACGGATTCTCACCGTATATGAGGGAGGAGGAAATCCATTGTGGCAAGGATTTTCGGAACCGTCCTGATACTGGCAGGGTGTGCCGGATTTCTGTACAAATGGGCAGAGGGGGAAAAAGCCAGACAGCGGATGGCGGGGGAATGGATACGACTGTTTGTGCGCTGGGGATATGCACTGGAACAGGAACATGTGCGGTTGTACGATTTTTTGTCTTTTTATGAAACGGCAGATGCATCCATGCAGGCATTTCTGGATGAGGTCTGTGTATGTATGCGCAACCATCAGAATCCAAGCGGACAGAAAATATGGCAGGATTGTCTGCAGAAGCACAAAAGAGAACTGCAGATCGGGCAGGAGGGCTGGGAAATCCTTACGTCTGCCGCGGGAGCATTTTATGGCGAAAGCAGTGCAGAGAATCTGCGATGCAATGAAATCTGCAGAAAACGGATGGAAAAATTTCTGGCAGAGTCACGATTGGAATTTTTTAAAAAACAGCGGGTGTATCTGCCTGTTGGAATGCTGACCGGCGTGGTTATGATCATTCTTCTGGTGTAAAGGCGTAGGAAGGGAACCTTGAGTGTATGAGTGTAACAATTATTTTTAAAATTGCAGCGCTTGGAATTGTTGTGGCAGTACTCAGCCAGATTCTCAAGCATAGTGGAAGGGAGGAACAGGCATTTCTGCTGAGCCTGGCAGGTCTGATAATAGTGTTGTTCTGGATCGTGCCTTGTATCAGTGAACTGTTTACAACGATGGAAACCCTGTTTCGTATGTGATGTCTATGATAAAGATAGGAATGATCGGAATTGCTGCGGTTTTTCTGGCTCTTTTACTGAAAAAAGAAAAGGGAGAGCTGGCGTTGCTTGTGGGAATTGCAGCATCGGTTTTGATTTTCGGATACACACTGTCAAGAATTTCGTTTATCCTGGATTTTTTACGGGAACTGATGGACACGCTTCCGGTAGATCCGGCACTTTTGAAAGCACTGTTAAAGATGCTTGGAATTACATATGTTGCCGATTTTTCCGCATCGGTCTGTCGGGAAGCGGGATATGGATCTGTCGCAGGACAGATGGAACTGTTTGCAAAATTATCGATCGTTGCTTTGTCCATTCCGGAATTGTGGGTTTTGTTGCGGCTGATCGAACAGATGACCGGGGGGTAGAAATGAAAAAAATAGCTAAAATTTTGTTCTGGTCTGTTTTGTTCGTATGGATGATTTTTTTACAGCCGCAAAATGTGATGGCGGCCGAGGCGGATGAGATCATAAAAGAACTTGATTTTACGGATATCAATGCACAGACGCAGGATCTGCCGGAAAAGATGGATTTTGAAAAAATGGTGAATAAACTGGTGACGGAAGGAACAGGCGGACTGGATGCGGGAATGATCTGTGAATATATTGCAGATTTATTTTTTTATGAAATCACGGCTGCAAAGCCCATGTTTTTGCAGATGTTTGCCATAGGACTTTTATTTGCGCTGTACGGAAAAGTGATGATGACGCGACAGGGGTATGTTTCGCAGATGAGCTTTTTTATTGTTTATCTTGGGGTGGTTCTGTTATTGCTGCAATCATTTGCCCTGATCTCAGAGGTGGTAGATCAGGGGATTGACCGTTTGGTGGCATTTATGACCGCATTTGTGCCTTTGTATGCGGCAACGCTGTTTTGCTCCGGCAATGCGGCATCTGCGGGTTCCTTTTATCAGCTGGCATTCGGACTGATGTATCTGCTGGAACTGGGAATGAAATTTATTTTTCTGCCGGGGGTTCATGTGTTTGTGCTGCTTCTTCTGATGGATAACCTGTTTGAGGAAACAAAACTTGGAAAGATGGCGCAGCTGTTCGAAGACGGAATACGACTGGTCTTAAAAGGCGGGCTGACTGCCGTTATGGGAATCGGTGTTGTACAGTCTCTGATTGTACCTGCAAGAGACAGGCTTTCCACAAACAGTATTTTTAACAGTATATCCGCGGTTCCCGGAGTAGGAAATACCTTCGGTTCCGCAGCAGAGATCCTGCTCGGAAGCGGAATCCTCATAAAAAACAGCATTGGCGCGGCTGCCCTTATCCTTCTTTTTGTAATCGGGATGACACCGCTGCTGAAATCTTTCTGTTTTTCTGTGATGTACCGCCTGACCGCTGCATTTTTGGCACCGGTCGCAGACAGCCGGATTGCGCAGTGTGTGCAGGCCGCTGCCAGGGGATGCGCGCTTTTTTGTACCATACAGCTGGATGCGCTGCTTTTATTTTTTATTACCACATCCATAATCAGTGTTTCCACCAGTTTCATCTATTGAGAAGGGAGGAGAACATGGAAGTTGTACTTACATTTGTGAAAAATTATTTCGTGCTGATGCTGATTTTTTATCTGTTGTCATATCTGACACCAAAGGAAGCCTATCAGAAATATTTTCATTTTTTTGTCAGCGTGCTCGTGATCACCGTGCTGGCACAGCCGCTTTTGGTCTATGTGGGAGGAATGAAAAAAGAAGAGGCAAGGCAGCAGCTGCATGAGATTGTCGAGCAGATGGAAAGCATAGAATATCAGGAGAAGGGAGAGAATATTTTTGAACAGTATCTTGGGAAAGTGGATCAAAAAGAGGAATAAATCGGATTTCGTTGTACTGATTCTGCTTGGGGTGATGGTAATGATCGTTGCGATGCCGACGGGGGCAAAACAAAGCCAGAAAGAAACACAGACGCAGGAACAAAAGGAGCAGCAGCTGCAGACGGAAGATTCCTATAAAGAGCAGCTGCAGCAGCAGCTGAAGGAGCTGCTTGAACACATGGACGGGGTGGGAAAAACCCGTGTAATGCTGACATTTTCCGATGAGGGAACCGATCAGCTGGATAAAAATGCGATAAAAGATGGGAACAAAAAGGAAGAGACAACGGTGGTGTACGATACCGGTGATACCAGACAGCCCTATGTGATCTGCAGGCAGATGCCGAAAATTGAAGGGGTTGTGGTTGTGGCACAGGGTGGAGGAAATGCAAAGACCGTTACAGAAATTTCCAACGCGGTAATGTCATTATTTCCGGTGGAAGCGCATAAGGTAGTAGTAGTTAAAATGTCGGTACAGGAGGAATAGACGTGAAAAAAAGAGTGCATAAAAATCAGATTGTTATTACAACGCTGGCGGTGCTGATTGCGGTGGCCGGTTATGTTACTTATGACAAAAAGGGCGCTGATATCAAAGATGCCGAGACGGTAGCTAATATGAATCAGGGTGCCGTAAGTGACCAGGCGGATAAAGATTATGAAACCGGGGAGGATCTGGATATCACAAGCAGCAAGGAAGATCTGGCGGATGCATCGACGGAAGATGTGGAAAATCCGGGAGAGACGGTACTTACCTCTGTGACAAGCGGGGATTCCGACTATGCGGCAAAAGTGAAACTTAACCGGGAACAGGTGCGTTCCAAAAATAAAGAAACCCTGCAGGCAATCATTGACAATGATTCTTTGGATGAGTCCAAAAAGAAAGATGCGGTCAATGAAATGATTACACTGACGGATATTGCGGAGAAAGAGTCCAATGCAGAAATGATGCTGGAGGCAAAAGGGTTTACGGATGTGGTTGTCAGTATGAATGATGACGGCTGTGATGTGGTTCTTAATATGGGGGAGGCAACCGATGCCAAGCGGGCGCAGGTCGAAGATATTGTAAAGCGTAAGACCGGAGTATCCGCAGATAAGATCGTGATCACTCCCATCCAGTAGCACTTGCAAATACATAGTTTTTAGTATAAAATGAGGTACAGTGTGCAATTGGTTTGGAGGATATACTGTGAGTGACTTAAGAAAAGAAATAGAAAAACGGCGTACATTCGCTATCATTTCCCATCCGGATGCAGGTAAGACGACTCTGACGGAGAAGTTCCTGCTTTACGGAGGAGCCATCAATCTTGCCGGTTCCGTAAAAGGAAAGGCAACAGCAAGACATGCGGTGTCTGACTGGATGGAGATCGAGAAGCAGAGAGGTATTTCGGTCACCTCGTCGGTGCTGCAGTTTAACTATGACGGATACTGTATCAATATTCTGGATACCCCGGGACATCAGGATTTCTCGGAGGATACTTACCGTACACTTATGGCGGCGGATTCCGCAGTCATGGTGATTGATGCAAGCAAAGGAGTAGAGGCGCAGACACGTAAGCTGTTTAAGGTATGCGTAATGCGCCATATTCCGATTTTTACATTTATCAATAAGATGGACCGTGATGCAAATGATACGTTTGAGCTTCTTGATGATATTGAAAATGAACTGGGAATCGCAACGTATCCGGTCAACTGGCCGATCGGTTCCGGAAAAGAATTCAAAGGTGTATATGACCGTCATACCAGAAAAGTTATGACATTTGCCGATACATTAAAGGGAACAAAAGAAGGTTCCGAAAAGATTATTGATATCGATGATCCGGCACTGATCAACGAGATTGGTGAGGAGAAAAAATCAATTTTGGATGACGAAATCGAACTTCTTGACGGTGCCAGTGCGGAATTTGATATGGAACTTGTGACAAAGGGAGAACTTTCCCCGGTATTTTTCGGTTCTGCCCTGACCAATTTTGGTGTGGAAACTTTTCTGCAGCATTTCCTGAAGATGACTTATGCGCCAATGGCCCGGAAATCAGACATCGGAATGATTGATCCGTTTCAGGAAGATTTTTCTGCGTTTGTCTTTAAGATTCAGGCAAATATGAATAAAAATCACCGGGACCGTATTGCGTTTATGCGTATCTGTTCCGGTAAGTTTACGGCGGGCATGGAAGTATTCCATGTGCAGGGAAACAAACAGATCAAGCTTTCCCAACCGCAGCAGATGATGGCAGACGAGCGTAAAATGGTAGAAGAAGCATATGCGGGAGATATTATTGGTATTTTTGATCCCGGCATTTTCTCTATCGGGGACACCCTCACGACGGCAAAGGACAAGTTTCAGTTTGAGGGAATCCCGACATTTGCGCCGGAACATTTTGCACGTGTACGTCTGATCGACTCCATGAAGCGCAAGCAGTTTGTAAAAGGAGTAACACAGATTGCACAGGAAGGTGCCATCCAGATTTTCCAGGAATACAAAGGCGGTATGGAGGAAATCATAGTAGGAGTAGTTGGTGTGCTGCAGTTTGATGTACTCCGGTTCCGTCTGGAAAACGAGTATAATGTGGAGATCCGTCTGGAGAATCTTCCATATGAACATATCCGCTGGATCGAGAACAAGGAGGAAGTGGATGTGGACGCGCTGACTGGTACTTCAGATATGAAGAAAGTGATTGATATGAAGGGAAATCCGCTTCTTTTATTTGTCAATGCATGGAGTGTCGGCATGACACTTGACCGAAACGAAGGACTCGTATTATCCGAGTTCAGTAAGAATTAATCAAAGGAGGAAAGATCATGGGAGTTGTAACAATTACAAAAGAAAACTTTGAAGCAGAAGTTGTCGGCGCAAAGGTGCCGGTCGTGATTGATTTCTGGGCATCCTGGTGTGGCCCTTGTCAGATGCAGTCACCGGTTGTGGATGCAGTTGCAGAATCAATGGGAGATCAGGTGAAAGTATGCAAAGTAAATGTGGACGAGCAGCCACAGCTTGCATTAAATTACCAGATTGTGAGTATTCCTACGCTGGTATTCATGAAAGATGGAATGTTTCAGAAGAAGATGATAGGGTTACAGACGCAGGATGCGATTGAGGATTACCTGAAAACACTTCTTGACGCGTAGTAGGATACAACGTATAATAAAAGGCAGTTGCAGAGCGACTGTCTTTTTTTATTTCCCCATTTAAAATTTTGCATTGACAATACAAACAAAATATACTACTATTAGAACATAGATACGAACATAGGTTCGATAAGAAGGAGAATATTATGGCAAAGGACGATAAATTAAAAGCATTGGATGCGGCAATCGCACAGATCGAGAGACAGTATGGCAAAGGATCTGTGATGAAGCTGGGGGACAATTCCGCAAATATGAACGTAGAAACGGTTCCTACAGGGTCACTCAGTCTGGATATTGCATTGGGACTCGGAGGACTTCCGAAAGGACGTATCATTGAGATTTACGGACCGGAGTCCAGTGGTAAGACTACCGTTGCACTGCACTGTGTGGCAGAGGTGCAGAAGCAGGGCGGAATTGCCGGATTCATTGACGCAGAGCATGCGCTTGATCCTGTCTATGCAAAGAATATCGGTGTTGATATTGACAATCTCTATATTTCCCAGCCGGACTGCGGAGAGCAGGCGCTCGAGATCACCGAGACCATGGTGCGTTCCGGAGCCGTCGATATTGTAATTGTCGATTCGGTAGCAGCTCTTGTGCCAAAGGCGGAAATTGACGGAGATATGGGAGATTCCCATGTGGGCCTGCAGGCACGTCTGATGAGTCAGGCGCTTCGTAAGCTGACCGGTGTGATCAGCAAGTCAAACTGTATTGTAATCTTTATCAACCAGCTCCGTGAAAAAGTTGGTGTTATGTTTGGAAATCCGGAGACGACGACCGGTGGCCGTGCACTTAAGTTTTATTCTTCTGTCCGTCTGGACGTGCGCCGTGTAGAACAGCTCAAGCAGGCAGGAGAAGTCATTGGTAACCATACCCGTGTCAAAGTCGTAAAAAACAAAGTAGCACCGCCATTCCGTGAAGCAGAGTTTGATATCATGTTCGGAAAGGGTATTTCCAAAGAGGGAGATATTCTGGATCTGGCAGCAAATGTCGGAATTATCAGCAAATCCGGTGCATGGTATGCTTATGAAGGAGACAAGATCGGACAGGGACGTGAAAATGCAAAAACGTATCTGCGTGAAAATCCGGAATTCTGTAAGATGATCGAGGAAATGGTGCGTGAACATTATTTTGCACAGGAGGATGAGACCCCGGAAGGCGAAGAAGAGACTCCGGTATCTGCAGATGCGGAAAGCAAGAATGAATAAGATATGGTTACAGTGACAGAGTGTACGACTCTGGGAAAGGGCAGGCTTCGTTTCCATCTGGATAATGGAACGGAGCTTGTTCTTTACCGGGGAGAGGCAAAACAGTTTCGGATGCGGGAAGGAAGCACACTTTCGGATGAAGAGGAGCATCAGCTGATTTATGAAGTGGTGGGAAAGCGTGCAAAGAGAAGAACCATGCATCTGCTGGAACAGATGGACCGTACAGAGCAGCAGCTGCGGGAGAAACTGAAACAGGGCGGATATCCGCAGGCGTGTATTGATCTTGCACTTGAATATGTGAAATCTTTTCATTATGTCGATGATTACCGCTATGCATGTACCTATATCAATTATCGTCAGGATCGTATGAGCCGCTATCAGCTGAAAGTAAAACTGTATGGAAAGGGAGTTCCTGGAGAAGTGATTGATCGTGCCCTTGAGGAATGTTATGAGGGGGACGAACAGGAGCAGATCATACGTCTGCTGGAAAAGAAAAAGTTTGACGCGCAAAATTCTGACCAAAAAGAATTTACACGTGTTTACCAGTATCTGATGCGCAGGGGCTTTCGGAGCAATGATGTGCTGCATGCTATGAAAAGTAAACAATGAAAGCACGTATTGCTTGACATATTTAAGCAAAAAGGATAAAATTATAATGTTGTAGAAGTATGACATGGAAGACTAATATTTCTTTTTGTTATATGTACAATGAAAACTTAATAAAGGAGGTGCTCCTGTGCCACAAGTAATTATTGCTGTTGTTATCACACTTATAATTACTGCGGTTGCTGTATGGTTTATCTCGACTGAATATCACAAGAAGGTAGCAAATACCAAGATTGGAAATGCAGAAGAGCAGGCCAGAGGCATCATCGACGAGGCCGTGAAAAATGCCGAAGACAAGAAGCGCGAAGCTATGCTTGAGATCAAAGAAGAAACCATTCGTTCCAAGAATGAGATCGACAAGGAGATCAAAGAGCGTAGAAATGAAATTCAGCGTAACGAGCGTCGTATTGTGCAGAAGGAAGAAAATCTGGACAAGAAACTCGAAGCGATTGAAAAGCGTGAGGCAAGTTTCCGTGCCAAAGAAGAAGATTTAAAGAAGCAGAAAGTTGAGATAGCAAAGCTCAACGAACAGCGCGTACAGGAACTGGAAAGAATTTCAGGATTAACCTCTGAACAGGCAAAAGAATACCTCTTAAAGACCGTGGAAGAAGATGTGAAGATTGACACTGCGAAGATGATCAAGGAAATGGAAGCGCAGGCGAAGGAAGAAGTCAACAAGAAGGCAAAGGACTATGTAGTTACTGCAATTCAGAAATGTGCTGCGGATCACGTTGCTGAAACCACAATCTCTGTTGTACAGCTTCCGAATGATGAGATGAAAGGCCGTATCATCGGTAGGGAAGGACGAAATATTCGTACACTTGAAACGATGACAGGAGTAGATCTGATCATTGATGATACGCCGGAAGCAGTTATCCTTTCCAGCTTTGATCCGATTCGAAGAGAAGTTGCAAGAATTGCACTTGAAAAGTTGATCGTGGATGGACGGATTCATCCGGCTCGTATCGAGGAAATGGTTGAAAAAGCGCAAAAAGAAGTAGAGACAATGATTCGTGAAGAAGGCGAGGCTGCTGTATTAGAAGTCGGCATCCACGGCATTCATCCGGAGCTTGTCCGGCTTTTAGGCAAAATGAAGTATCGTACCAGTTATGGACAGAATGCATTGAAACATTCGATTGAGGTCGCACAGCTGACAGGTTTGCTTGCCGCAGAAATCGGTGAGGATGTCCGTATGGCAAAACGTGCGGGATTATTACATGATATTGGTAAGGCTGTAGATCATGATATGGAAGGTTCCCATATCCAGCTGGGTGTGGAACTGTGTAGAAAGTACAAGGAATCACCTCTTGTCATCAATGCAGTGGAAGCACATCACGGTGATGTGGAGCCGGAGAGTCTGATTGCATGTCTGGTACAGGCAGCCGATACCATCAGTGCTGCACGTCCGGGTGCGAGAAAAGAAACTTTGGAAACATACTCAAACCGCTTACAGCAGCTTGAGGATATTACAAATAGCTATAAGGGTGTAGAAAAATCTTTTGCAGTTCAGGCAGGTAGAGAGGTTCGTATCTTAGTTGTTCCTGAGCAGATCAGCGATGCGGATATGGTTCTTTTAGCCAGAGATATTTCAAAACAGATTGAGACTGAGTTGGAATATCCGGGTCAGATCAAGGTAAATGTGATCAGGGAATCGCGTGTTGTTGACTACGCTAAGTAATTGTGAAAATGAACTTAAAAAGGCTTAAGACCGCGGAAAGCGGGATTAAGCCTTTTTTTATATTATAATGTGCTGTAAAATAAATACATTGGGATTTCACGGAACGTATAGAATAAAAAGGAGGGACCAGTACAGCACGGCTGCACTGGCCAGATTATGAAAAAAAATGATCGAAAGGTTTTGGTTCCTTTTGATGATTTCACTATACCGGAAAAGTGTGAAATGGATATGTTACAAATTTGAAGAAACTGTGAACGATGAAAAATATCCGGGGATGATGTCCGGACAGGAAAGAGAGGTTTGAAATATGGTAGAGCATGTAAAACGATTGAAGAGAGAACTGGTATACAAGGGAGCAATTCTGGATATCTACAAAGATACGATGGAACTTCCGGATGGAAACAAAGCAGAGTGGGATTTTGTATCCCATCGTATGGGCGCAGCCGCCATTCTTCCGGTTATGAAGGATGGAAGAATTGTGATGGTGCGTCAGTACCGCAATGCGCTGGAGAGAGAAACACTTGAAATTCCGGCCGGCTGTCGGGACAGTAAGACGGAAGATACGGCGTATTGTGCGGCACGGGAGATGGAAGAGGAAACGGGATACCGCAGCACGAATGTGAAACATTTATTATCCCTGCGTACGACGGTGGCATTTTGTGATGAGGCGGTTGATATTTTTGTAGCCACCGATCTGGAAGTGGGAACCCGGCATCTGGATGAAGCGGAATCCATTGATGTGGAAATTTACACACTGGAAGAGTTGTGCGATATGATCTATGAGGGGAAAATTCAGGATGGAAAAACCATTGCTGCAATTATGGCATATGCGGCAGCAAAAAAAGGCGGAATGGGAAAACATCTGGATTTATAAAAATGGAATAAAGAAAACGGACAGGGCATAGGCTGAAAAGAAAAGAGTTTTAGGAATTTTTATGAAAAAGGAACTGGCGATTGGAATCTGTTTTGGTCTTGCGGGAATTTTATGTACCTGTCTGTTTGGATATGAATATTTTACGACTTATGGATTTTTAAATGCGTATCATATGAAAGCATTTGCGGCATCGGATACCGGGTATTTGCCGCTTCTGGCAAATATTTTATGGGAAAGGGGAAAAGTGTTTGTGATTATTGCAATCCTTTCCCTTACTGCTTTAAAAGCAATTCTGCCATTATTATTGCGCTGCCTGATTTATTTTACCGGCGGGGTATTTTTTGCTGCCTGTGTGATGAATATGGGGATTCTTGGAATTGTTTTTTTTCTGGTATCGTGGCTGCCGCATGGAATTTTGTATCTTGCAGCGCTTGCGCTTTTACTGCTGGTAGAACCGCACAGGTTTTATAACCGGAAAAATCCATGGCTGCTGCGGCTGGCATGGGGGATGGGAGTTGCGGTACTGGTACTTCTTGGATGTGTATTGGAGGCATCTGTTGGAATCCGGCTGTTACGTTTTGTTGTAGAAAAATTATAAAAAAATGGAGTGCAAAAGGAACACTTTTTACACTCCATTTTTGTTTTCAGACAAAAACTGTTTACTTTGCGTTCATCTCCGCAATGTCATAGATCAGCTGTTTGGAATCTTCCCATCCGAGACAAGGATCGGTAATGGATTTTCCGTAAATATGATCTCCGATAGACTGATTTCCCTCTTCGATGTAACTTTCAATCATCAGACCCTTTACCAGAGAACGGATATCGGAAGAAAGCTGGCGGTTATGCATCACTTCTTTTGCGATACGGATCTGTTCCTTAAACTTCTTTCCGGAGTTGGAATGGTTGGTATCAATGATGGCTGCCGGATGGATGACATCCATTTTTTCGTACATCTCATGAAGACGGATCAGATCTTCATAGTGATAATTCTGGGTGGTATTGCCGTGCTTGCTGACTGCACCGCGAAGAACCACGTGAGTCAGAGGATTTCCGGTTGTCTCCACCTCGTATCCGCGATAAACGAAATGATGCGGATGCTGTGCCGCGTATACAGAATTGAGCATAACAGAAAAATCACCACTGGTAGGATTTTTCATTCCGGAAGCGACATCAAAACCACTGACCGTCAGACGATGCTGCTGATCTTCTACCGAACGTGCTCCGATGGCAACGTAGGAGAGAAGATCCTCGACATATCCCCAGTTTTCCGGGTAAAGCATTTCATCGGCACAGGTAAGACCGCTTTCTTCGATTGCACGGATGTGCATTTTACGCATGGCGATCAGACCCTCGATCATATCCGGAGCTTTTTCCGGATCTGGCTGGGAAGCAATACCTTTGTAGCCTTCGCCGGTTGTACGTGGTTTGTTGGTGTAAATACGCGGAACTAAGATGACCTGATCCTTGACATCTTCCTGGATTTTGGTCAGACGGCTCACATAATCACATACAGAATCTTCGTTATCTGCAGAACACGGTCCGATGATTACGAGGACACGTGAATCTTTACCTGTAATTACATCAGAGATCATGAGGTCTCTGTGTTTTTTTAATTCACGAAGCTCCGGGGAAAGCGGATAATCGCGCTTAATGTCTGCCGGAGTCGGTAATTGGTTTAAAAATTCAAAACTCATTTTTTTCTCCTATCTCTTAAGTTCGGATATCACATACCGTGACTATCTTAATGGAAAACGGGAAAATTGTCAAATAACAGGAATCGGTTGTTTCTTTCGGGCTTTTAGAATATAATAACAGAGAATTACAACATAGCAGGAGGTGCAGAGATGGAAAATCTGCTTTGTATAAAAGGAAAGATTATAGGAAAAGGGAAACCGCTCGTGTGTGTGCCGGTCATGGAGTCTTCGAAAGAAGAAATTTTAAGAGAAACCAGAAGGCTGGAAGAAGCACACACGGAAATGATTGAGTGGCGTGTGGATGCGTTTGAAAACGTGGAAAGTCCGAATGCGATCCGCGAAATATTAAACGAAATGAAACATATCATAAAGGAAAGTATTCTGGTGTATACCTTCCGTTCTAAAAATCAGGGAGGGTGCAAAGCACTTTCCGCGGCGGATATTTATGATATTCATCAGGTGGCGGCAGAATCAGATGTCGTGGATTTTATTGATGTGGAATATTTTGAAGCAAAGAATCCGCAGAAAGAAATAGCAATGTTGCGGGAGATGGGAGCATATGTGATTGCTTCCCATCATGATTTTGAACAGACGCCGGACCCAGAGGTGATCCGCATGCTGTTGGAACAGATCCGTGAGAGCGGCGCAGATGTCGTGAAACTGGCAGTTATGCCACAGAATATGTGGGATGTATTGCATTTGCTGGAGGAGACCAACCGCTTTCATGAAAACCATCCGGATCATCCGCTGATTACCATGTCCATGGGTGCAAAAGGGGGGATTTCCCGCGTGGCCGGAGAGTTTTTCGGATCGTGTGTGACATTTGGCGCAGGCGGGCAGGCGAGCGCACCGGGGCAGCTTCCGGTAAAGCAGCTGGAAGAAATACTTCATATTTTACATCAAAGTGTGGATTGACTCTAAATTTGAAGTGTGATATAGTAAAAAGGCGCTTGTGAAATAAGAGTGCTATGCAGCCGTAGTATAATGGATAGAACGCAGGACTCCGACTCCTGAGATGCGGGTTCGATTCCCGCCGGGTGCAGTTTATGCTATGTGGCAAGGAAACAACTTACCCATGGAACGACAGGAAAAGCGGTGCGTCATGCACCGCTTTTTTACTGGACGAATAGTATGAGGTGTGGTATCATAAATGGAAAGATGCATTTTTATGGAGGGTTCATATGCAGAATGAAAAATTAAAAAAGTTTACAGACTTTTTTGTGAAATATAGACGATATTTTTGCGCAGCTGTTTTATTTGTGATTCTTGTTGTGATTCTGGTAAAGTGTACCGGTCCGCAGAAAGATCAGAAAGAGACACAAAACGGTACACAGGGAGTGACACAGACTACAGAATATCAGGAAATCGGTAAGCTACAAAAAGATGCAGATGCGGAACTTGTGACACTGATGGAAAATTATTATGCGGCATATGCCGGTGGAGATACGGATTCGCTGGAGATGATTGCACAGCCGCTCAGTGACAATGAAAAGAGTTATATCACGACGTTTTCTGAGTATTATGAGGATTATCAGAACATCACCTGTTATTCCACAAAGGGGGCAACCGATGATTCTTATCTGGTATCTGTATGCTATGATCTGAAATTCAAAGGTGTGGATACTCCGGCACCGGGAATGGATTTCTTCTATGTGGAGAGAGACGGAAAGGGAAATCTGATCATCAATAACATATACTCTGCATACAATTTCAATTTCCTGGATCAGGATCTGGATGCAAATCTGTATTCCCTGATTCTGGCATATGAGAAGAGTGATGAAGTGGTTGCTCTGCAGAAAGAGGTGCAGACAAGCTATAATGAAGCTGTAAAGAGTGATGAAAAACTTGCCAATATGGTGGGTGGAACACTTCGAAATGCCATGGCAAAATGGAGAGAAACGATTGTAAGCAATACCGAAACCCAGACGACAGAGACGGAAAGCCAGACGCAGGAAACCCAGACCACGGAGACAAAGAAACCGGAAGAAACTCAAAAGAAAGAAGAAACTCAAAAGACCGAGGAAACCCAGACAACGGAGTCTACGGAAAAGAAGGAAGATACCCAAAAGAGCGATTCCAAGAAATCTACCGGTACGGTCAAGACAAAAGATATCTGTAATGTCAGAAAGAGCCCGAGTACGGATGGTGAGCTCCTCGGAAAAGTGGATATTGGTGTGGAACTGAAGAAACTTGGAACGGAAGGTGACTGGACCAAGGTAAAATTCCAGGGAGAAACCGGATATGTAAAGAGCGAATTTGTAAAGGAAGTGTCTTCCAAGTCAGGTTCCGGCAAGGGAACCGTAAAAACGAAGGATATCTGCAATGTGCGTAAAACCGCCAGTACAGATGGAGAACTTCTTGGAAAAGTGGATGCGGGCGTAAAATTAAAGAAACTTGGCACCAAGGGAGAATGGACGAAGGTGAAGTTCCAGGGAAAAACCGGATACATCAAGAGCGATTTATTAAAAACGGTAAAATAATAAAGACATCATAAAGAAGCGGAGGCTGTGAGGTCTCCGCGATTTTTGTCAGACAGGGAAGAAACGTGGAAGTCAGAATTAATAAATTTTTAAGTGAAGCAGGGGTATGCTCCAGAAGAGAAGCAGATCGCCAGATTGAAGCAGGAAATGTAACCATCGGCGGAAAAACCGCGCGGATGGGGGATCAGGTATCGGATGGACAGGAGGTCTGTTTCTGTGGAAGACCGGTACAAAAAGAAAAAGAAATGATACTGATCGCGCTTAACAAGCCGGCGGGTATTGTCTGCACGGCGGAAAAAAGGGAAAAAAATAATGTGATTGATTTCCTGCATTATCCGAAACGGATCTATCCGGTCGGGCGTCTGGATAAAGAGTCGGAAGGACTGTTGCTGTTGACGAATAACGGTGAGATTGTCAACAAAATTATGCGGTCGGGAAATATGCATGAAAAAGAATATCTTGTTACCGTGAACCGTCCGGTGACGGATGCATTTCTGCATGGTATGGCAAACGGTGTTCCGCTTGTGGAACTTGGCACGACAACGCGCAAATGCAGGGTAGAACGGACAGGAAAAAAACAGTTCCGGATCATTCTGACACAGGGATTAAACCGACAGATCCGACGCATGTGTGAATATTTTGGGTACCGTGTACAGAAACTGGTACGTGTACGGATCATGAATATTGAACTGGGGGATCTCGAATCAGGAAAGTACCGGGATGTTACACCGGAGGAATTTAAAAAGTTAAAACAGTTGATCGCACATTCGAGTAATCAGCCCGTGCGACCAATGGAAAAACCACAAAAATCAAAACGAAAACCACGCAATTCTGCCATACATGGCACGTATACGGTGGTAAATCATCATATAGATAGAGAGAACAAAAATGGAAACAGAAAAGCAACGGATTGAAGAACTGGTAAAACAGTTGAATGCAGCATCAGCTGCGTATTATAACGGACAGGATGAAATCATGCCAAATTATGAGTGGGATGCTTTGTTTGATGAGCTTACCACGCTGGAAGAAAAAACCGGATATATTATAAAGGACAGCCCGACGCAGAATGCCGGATATGAAGAATCCGGAAGCGGACAAAAAGAACCGCATGAGTATCCGGCACTTTCTCTGGCGAAGACCAAACAGGTGGAAGAACTGCAGCAATGGGCGGGAGCTTATCCGATCTGGCTGTCATGGAAACTGGACGGACTTACGCTGGTTCTGACGTATGATAACGGAAATCTTGTAAAAATTCTTACCAGAGGAAATGGAAACCTGGGTACCAACATTACATTTTTAAAGGGTGCGATCGGAGGATTCCCGCAAAAGATTTCGTATCAGGGGCATCTGGTTGTACGAGGAGAAGCTGCCATATCCTATACAGATTTTGCACAGATCAACGACATGATTGAGGATGACGATGAAAAATATGCAAATCCGCGAAATCTGGCATCCGGAACGCTGAATCTGGAAGATCCGGCAGAAGTGAAGGCACGCCATGTCAGGTTTCATGCATTTACACTGGTGCATCTGGATGAGCCGATGGTATCGTGGGGAGAGCGGATGCACTTTCTGGAAGAACTGGGATTTGATGTGGTAGACAGGGAAGCGACAACCGCCCAAAAACTTCCGGAAGCCATTGACCGATGGACGAAACTTGTAGAGAGCGGAAAAATGGATATTCCGGTAGATGGTCTGGTGATCTGTTATGATGATACGGATTATGCGGCATCGGGAAGCGTGACCGGGCATCATGCGACACGCGCCGGTTTTGCGTTCAAATGGCAGGATGAGGCCGTGGATACAAAACTAAAATATATCGAATGGTCGTGTGCGGTGTCTACGATTTCCCCGGTTGCCGTGTTTGAACCGGTGCAGATTGAGGGAACAACGGTATCGAGAGCATCTCTATGCAATATCAGCGAGATCGAGCGTCTGGGAATCGGAAAAGAGTGTACACTTTCCGTGATCAAAGCTAATAAGATCATTCCGAAATGTATTGCGGTAAAAGATGCTGTAGGTGCTCCGGAGATTCCATCCCAGTGTCCGGTGTGCCATGCACCGACAAAAGTTCATGTGAGTGAAAACAGTGGCACAAAGACCCTGCATTGTACCAATCCGGACTGTACAGCCAAAAATGTCAAGAAATTTACCCGTTTTGTCAGCAAGTGGGGGATGGATATCGACGGCCTTTCCATTCAGACGATGCTCCGTTTTATGAATGCGGGATTTATCCATGAATTTGCGGATATTTTCCGTTTGAAAGAGCATTTCGGGGAGATCAGCCAGATGGAGGGCTTTGGTGAAAAATCTGTGGCAAATATGGAACAGTCCATTGAAAAAAGCCGGCAGGTACATCCGGTGAACTTTATATTTGCCCTGTGCATACCGCTGATCGGTGTGGATGCCGGGAAAAAAATTGTTGCCGCCATTGGTTTTGAAGGCTTTTTGCAACGTCTGCATCAGGGGGACGGGTTTGAGGATATTGAGGGGATCGGAGCGGAACGTTCCCGATCAATTGTAACCTGGTATCAGAATAAAAAAAACCACAGTGGGTTTGAGGATCTGCTTCATGAACTTTCGATAGAACATGTAGAAGTGCAGGATACTTCTTCCGGCAGCTGTGCGGGACTGAGTTTTGTGATCACCGGAGATGTGCATCACTATAAAAACAGGGATGAATTTAAGGCCTATGTAGAAAGCCAGGGCGGAAAAGTGACAGGAAGCGTCTCAAAAAAGACGGCATATCTTGTCAACAATGACGTAGAATCCGCATCATCTAAGAATCGTAAGGCAAAAGAACTGGGAATTCCGATTATTTCCGAAGATACATTTATAGAACAATTTGGTGGGAGGTAGAAAAAGTTATGCCAATCAGAACACAAAGTGATCTGCCTGCAAAGGAGATCCTCGAACAGGAAAATATTTTCGTAATGGATGAGTCCCGTGCGATGCATCAGGATATTCGTCCGATCAATATCGTGATTCTGAACCTGATGCCACTGAAAGAAGAGACGGAATTGCAGATTTTCCGGTCATTGTCAAACACCCCGTTACAGGTAGACGTATCGCTGCTTGCACCGGCATCCCATGCATCCACCCATACTTCAAAGAGCCACCTGAACAAGTTTTATCAGACGTTTCAGGAAATTAAGAACCAGTATTTTGACGGGCTGATCATTACCGGTGCACCGGTGGAACAGATGAAATATGAAGAAGTCGATTACTGGGATGAAGTGTGTGAGATTATGGAGTGGTCCAAAAAGCATGTGACATCCACCCTGCATTTGTGCTGGGGGGCGCAGGCTGCACTTTATTATCATTACGGAATCCAAAAATATGATCTAAAGCAGAAAATGTTCGGGGTATTCCGACACCATGTAATGAATCGCAAGATTCCGATGGTACGCGGATTTGATGATTATTTTTATGCTCCACATTCCCGGCATACCGAGATCCGGGAGGAAGATATTTTAAAGCATGAAGAACTGACCATTCTGGCAAAATCAAAAGAGGCGGGGGTTTTTCTGGTAATCAATCAGGATGGCAGCCAGATTTTTGTGATGGGACACCCGGAATATGACCGGATGACATTAGACAGTGAATATAAGCGTGACAGGGAGAAGGGACTTGCGATCACGCTTCCGTGTAATTATTATCCGGATGATGATCCAACGCAGCGGCCGATGTTGCAGTGGCGGTCACATGGAAATATCCTTTATGCAAACTGGCTGAATTATTACGTTTACCAGCAGACACCGTATGAGTTTATCAATACCGATGAAATCATTGGAAAATAGGGGTATTTAAAGGGCTTGACAATAATTTTAAAAATCATGAAAACCAAGATAAGTTGATATATTTTCGTATAAATTGATATAGTTTTATATATCAATGGAGACAAAATGGAGATTACTAAGAATCAAATGGAGACAAAATAATATAACAATTCAATCGCAAAGAACTTTTGCAAAATCGTAAAAAATAGGGACAAATAGAAATTCATCTATTTGTCCCTAAATTATTATTACATCATATTACAACATCTGTCCGTTCCATTTTCGTCTATTCTCTGTGTCATATTCAACTTGAATCCGTGAGAGCGTATCATTGTAGCTTAATTCTTCATAGGCATCTTCCTGAGTCTCATACAAACGTTTTAAAGGCAATTGAGTACCACACCCATCAGTGAAACGTATAATCACCAAATTCCCATTAATACGAACTATTTTACATTCCCGAACAGTTCTATTGTTTTCTATAATCCATGCAGTATCACCTTGTTTCATATTATCACCTCTGCTATATTATGACATTATAACAGAATATATATTCGTATGTCTACAGAATTATTGTAAGTATACGAACATATATTCGATCATTTTGGTCAAACGGCAGTTTAAATAAGGCTGATGAAAATGCTCTTGGTAACTGGATGGTTGGGTATTCTGTTTTGGGTGCAGGCTTTGTCATCCCAATTCCATTAATCAACAATATTAGTTTGAGCAATAAAAAAGTTAAAATTTTTACAACAAGTGGCTGGCAGGAATGCACTTCACAACCGGATTTTGTCTCAAAATTTGGGTCTGGCTATAATGTTGTTTATGATAAAGGGCTTCCGGAAAACTTGGAAATTGGCAAAGCATTTTTGTGTCAATTTATTAGTCGTTCATGATATAGACAACTGGAAGCAATTCGAGACAAGCGGTTTTAGTTGGGTGTAGGTGAATCATGATTTAATGTATAATCCAAAAAAATACATTACACAACTTGGTGTTCCTTGCTCAGAGTACATTTCAACATTACCAGACTGAGTATTTAATATGTAATTGCGAGGCATATAATCAAAATACTTATTACCGTTTGTCCATGAAATATTGGTAAATCCAACAAGAAATTTGTAACCATCAACATCAGGAAAACTATATCCATATTGATACATCTGTTGGAAATCAGATATTTGTATCCATGAAGTAGTTGTACCAGACGTTCCAAAATATCCATGCCTAACCGTTATATAATTCTCTAAACTGCCGTTTAATCCAACATCACCAAACAAAAGTTCTATGTATAATACAAAATAAACATCAAATACTATAATTGCACATATTTTTGTTTAATTTTGTGCGTATTCCTTTCTTATTTGGCGTGTATTTGCACATTCATATACGCCACTTACATAACCTTATTAAATTCATTCCTAACATTTTTCTTATCACAAATACAGTAAATCATAGTAGTGTCCAACTTAGCGTGACCTAAGATTTGCTGAACATACTGAATTGGCATACCTTTACGTGCTAATTCTGTTGCCGTTGTACGTCTACATCTGTGCGGATGAACATTTGTCACGTTTGCCACATCTCCAATTTTATGTAATCTTTGTCTAATGCTTTCCTTGGATAATCGTGTCCCATGATCATTTAAAAATAATGGTTCAAGATTGTCTTTTCTAGTCATAATATATTCTTTGATATAATACATAGAGCGTTCAGATATATAAACCGTCCTTTCTTTGTTGCCTTTTCCAACGACAGTACATTCGCCCGATTTAAAATCAATGTCCTCACGGTTAACATTCTGTACTTCAGAAACTCGACATCCAGTAGAAAACATAAATTCTAATAACGCACGATTTTTAATTGTATCGCAGTTATCTAAAAGCTTTTCTACATCTTCATCAGAGAATGGTTTCTTTGTGACATATCGAGACTTAATCTCATGGATTTTCAACATAGGATTCTTTGGAATAATTTCTTCAAGAGTCAACCATCTAAAGAACGCAGAAAGGTTTTTTCTCCTATTATTAGCAGTAGTATTTGAAACTCTTTGCTGATACAATGAGAGTGCCCATCTAATGTCGTTTGTAGTAATATCCTTTATATTTTTGTTTCCAAGATCATCTAACGTGTGCTTAATCGAATCCATATACTGATAAATTGTACTGGGTGAACGACCTTCAAGACGCAAAGAAGCTCTATATGTATTAAGAATTTTCTCATTCTCATTTTCAAGTACACACAATTCTGTATGTTTCTCATTATTACAGTATTATCATCTGCAAATCTGTCAATCATTGATAATAATTCTAATCTAAATTTCTCTTCCATAACGTAAAAAAATACCTCCATCCTAAATCAAAATTTATATGTTCTACATATATATTCTCCATTTGGAAATAAATGGAATTGATTTTAGAACGGAGGTTCGGTTATTCAATATTCAGTTGTAGATAAGATTATTCAGATACAATACAATCTGAGAATCCATCAAGTTCCAAGATACTATTTACAGTATCCTGATAACGTCCATACAGTTTTGCGGCACTCTTTCTTACGAAATATGCTCTGTACTTTGCCTGTCCCTTTTCAAGACTAGTTCCTCTTGCTTCTTCAATTCTTGTTGCCATAAATGTTTCCATATTAAAATCCTCCTTTGAAATATATTTATTCAGCACCTTCAGTATCTTCCATACCTGGAATAATATCTGTGATGATTGAATCAATAGCAGTAGCGTTTGCAATGTGACCTTTTTCCAATGAATCCAGACGTTTTTCGATTTCATTTTTGGTTCGCAGCCTGATAGTAACCGTGTAGGTTCCATCTTCCTTGCCGGCCTCGTCCGTATTCGGTGCGTATGTAAACCCATCACACTTCAGATCGGTGTATTTTCCAGATACCTCATCATTGTGTTTAAAGGTCACTTCCGCAATGTTGTTCTCTGCAAAAGTGTCCGTGATCGTTTTAATCCCGTCAAAATTTTTGGACTGGATCTGGATGTTTCCAAGGCTTGCACCATCGGCAATTTCAAAGCTGGTCTGATCTTTTAAAATAATTTTATCCATATTATTTTTTCCTTTCTATGATAAAAAATGGTTAATAAGTTGCGTTCGAATATTTGTTCGATATATTTTCTTAAACGGCAGTTTAAATACAACAATAAAAAGAGCTAATACATTAGATGGAAACGAAGCATTAGGCACAACATGTTATGGGAAACCTTTCTTTAACCTAAGTGGATAACTAACGGCATGTATCTAATATCTGTAAGTATTTGGTTTGTACGCCCAGTGAATTTAATTGATAAATTCCAATTTTTTGGGCTACTTGTAAAGTTACTTCTAATGAGTGAACCTTGTATATCAATATTCTCTCCATTAAGTGTATTTACATCAACAATAACAATGCTATTAGCAGGTAACGATAATGAGACCGTAAGATTAGTAGCCGTTCCTGCAGGATACTTTATGTTTTTGACCCTATAGCCGCCATCGTCTATATCCCAATCGGTTTGTACACTTATTACATCGGAACCATTGTTGACTATACAAAACGGGTTTCCAGTAAATATGTTTTCGATGCCAAATGATGGTATTTTCTTACTATTTAGACTGCCGTTTAAATCACTTATCTGCTTTGCGAGCGATCCATCAATATTCGGGTTCGCCTGCCTTGCGTCCAGTGCAAATCCCGCCACAGTCGTTGTCTGGTTATTTACGATACTTTCCGGTTGCAGTGCGCTTCCGATCTCCTTTTTCAGCGTAGGGTTACTAATCGTAGTAGGTTGATATTCATGCGACATCGTACCTACTTCAAGCATTGGCTTAAATGTAATATTATTAGCAGTTGCGCCGTTTCGAATAATCAACCTTATTCCATACTGGAGAGTATTCTCATCATTTGCTGTATATATTTCAGTTCCTTTCATTGAAGAAACTCCGTACTTCCAATTGGTAGGATTGTTTTTATCATAACGAACAAGCTGCATATAGCCAACGTTTGTATGCTGTTCATCAGTGAGCCCATCGCTAATAATATAGGTATTTCCTAACTGAAGCGATTTCATGGTAGATAAATTATATGGATATATCAATGAATACGGTGCCTCTTTACTAGCCGTGCCATTAGCAGTTACAGACCCGTCATCGTTTACAGTCCAAGTGATACCGTTAGTATTCCCTTCGGTTCCGTCATATGGATAAGGTATTAGATTCTGTCCTTGCAAAGTCGAAGTTTTGTCAATTTCTTTTTTCAGATTTACATTGCTCTCTGAAATAGGTTCATAGGCATGAGCGATTGTTCCTATTTCAAGTATTGGCTTTATTGCTAAATCAGAAACAGAAGTGCCTTTACCAACATTAATTGATAAAGAATATGTATGTGTTGAATCGCCAACAAAAGTCTTTTTTACTGGCGTATCAGATACATTTGCAATCGCTTTACCAATAGTTTCATCATACACATATACATACACGCTTTTTGGAAGTCCTTCACAACTAAGAGTATAAGAGGTATCACCAAGCTTTAATGTCTTATATGCAAAATTATAATAGGCATTATTTTCCTCAGATGCAGTTCCATTTGCTAAAACTGAACCATCTGACTGAACTGTATATGCTATTCCATTTGTAATTCTATTTGTTAAAGGATACGGAATTAGATTTCTTCCCTGCGAAGTTCCAACACCACCAAGCTTAGTCTTTTCTTCGCTTGTATAATCATTAGAAGATAATCCCTTACCTTCTTCCTTTACAACAAGATTAGAGATATCTTGATGTTCAGTAAGATATCCTGCATCATTTGTAAACTCAGATACATTTGTTGGAACTATTGGAATTTCCGTCTTATCCGCTTTACCAATCTGTAATGCTGTAATAGCACTCTTATTATCCTTAATGGCACTATTCATGGCAGACGCACTTGTTTCATGTGTAGAAATCCAATCAGACATTTCCTTTAATGTATCAAAATCTTCAGGTGCACCAGCTACAACCTTTGCAATTCCATCCGAAACTGCTTTTTTTACCGAACCATTTCCCGTTCCATTAAGCGTTGAAATCGCCGTTTCATTAGCTTCAATTCTTTTCGTATTGCTCGTAATATTCGATGTATTCTGTTTTATTGCAGATTCATCTGTTCCAATCTTAGATTTAATGCTTTTTAATTCGCCAGCAATCACTTTATTCTGTAAAGGATTTGTTGATTCTTCTGATAAAGCATCATCTACAGGAATTCCTTTTACAACACCGCTTTCGTCAATAGTAATGGTAGTACCGTCAACTTTTGATGCAACGTGACCGTTTGAATCAATTAACGAAACTGGTAACTTTGAATCTCCTTTAGAGATATACAGTCTATCCTCATCAGAGGAAAATTCAAATTTGTAACCGTCAAGAGCGGCGTTAATTTTGCCAATAGCCTCATCAATCAGTCGAATATTGCTTTTACCACCTTGACCTGTAAGTTGATCAAATACAGTCAACCATAATTCGCTGTAATCTGTTTCAGCCCACAACTTAACGCCAGTGTTACTTAATATCTCTGACATATATTTCCTCCTTTTAAATTATTTTCTTTCTACCTGTTTCTGAGATTGTTTGATTATAATAACTATTTAATGATCCACTCATCATTTTTAATCGTATCAAATAAGAAGCAGACATATTGACCTTCCCATTTGTAAAATTGATTTTATTATCTTCATTTGATTCATTAAAAATGTCTATCTGCGTATGAACTTCGTTGTTCTTAAGCTGAATCTCATTATTATCAATTTTCAGTTTTTCGCTTAATGAAAGAGAAGAGTTATTGTTCTGTACAACAATATCAGAATCGTTTTTGGATTTAATTATTTTAGAAACTATGAAAGAGGATGTATTTTTATTCTCTATCTTTATTGTGTTTTCTTCTTTACTTTTGACATTTTCACGAATTAAAAATGTTGAATCATCATCAAACTTAATCTCATTTCTTGATTTTGCATGGAACAAAAACAAGACTCTTGTTAGAAATTTTGAATTACTAAAAGCCACGTTGTTTATGCGTGGCTTTAATATTGCTTTTAATGCTGTTTTAATAGAGTTTTTAATTTTAATAAAACTCGTATTAACAAGCTGAGTATATCGTGAAGCACCATGAATATACTCACGAAATGTTTGTCTATCCGAAATCTTGGATGATAAAATGTGATAGTTTATTCGCATACTTCACCTCGTTTTCTTTTATGCGTTCAGTACAGTAGTCGTTAGTCCTTCTGCTGGGATTTCAAGAACTGCACCAGCAGGAATTTCCTGTGCTCTCATAAGCTCTCCATAGAACATCATATTTCCACCAGTGGCGGCATCAAAAATTACCCAATGAGTTACAGGTGACGCTGCAGTTGTCCATGACTCCTGTGCTTCATCAAAACGAAATACTACAGAATTTGTAGTCGAACCTTGAACAGATTCGTTCCAATTAGTTGCATCACATTTTGCAGCAAAACGCTTATAACTAGAAACCGTAGGCTCAGTACAATTAGTTCCGTCTTCACTTGGAGCAGTTTTACTTACACCAATATAAATTGTCTTTTCTCCATTGCGAAAAATATTATTAAGAATTTGATTTTTTTCGTATGTATTAATCATTACGAATCCTCCTTATTTACTTGATCATGGGTTTGATTGAAATTTTGCCGAGGTCGGCTACGAATTGATTTCCCAACTTATCTGTAATAACCAACTGATGTGTAAATTTACCAAATAAGTTCTGTGTATCAGAAGAGGGAATTGTTATTTGAATTATGTTATCTGTAATATTTATTGTACCTTTGACAGTTGATTCGGTTGCTAAGACTTCTGTTTCTCCATATTTAGCCAAACGCCATTCACATGAAGATGCAGCAATATGATATTCTTCATCAAGAATATCATATAAATCTACACTAAATGTCTGCCGACATCCACCAATCATACCAAAGTCTGAATTGTTAAATACTTCACATGACATTTACTTTACCTCATTATTTTGTGACTCCTTTGTTACATTTTCTGTTTTATCCTCTACAATTGGGTTGTTAAGAATTACACTAATCTGTGCGATTCCCTGTGCTTGCTGAATCCCTATAAAACTCATAGAGTTCAGTATATTAAAAAGAAGCTGAATCTTATCTTTTGGATAAGAAACAACTTCCAGTGTTTGTGTATTATTCTGTTTTTGTTCCATATTAAGCCCTTTCTTTACTTCTTTTTAAATGTACTGTTACACCATGATTTTGTTGCATAATTATTTCTTACCCATGATTTTATATCATCTAATCTGTCCTCAAGATGAGAATTTGTTGTGTATCCAGATAAATCTGTTTTTAATGCAAATTTATCATTACACCATTCTTCTCTAGCAAGGTAAGAACTATAATTATCAATATAAGGCGTATTTTTAAAATGTACATTATTTGTGGTATCGAATGTAAGATATCCACTAGGACATGTAATTTTTGGGTTGGATAACATAATAAAATTTAATTGCTTCAACGATAGCTCCTGTGTTGTTATAGAATCTCTTTTTATTAATGAACACAAATCATTAGAATCCCAACCAATATTTAATGCATTTATAATCATAGTATTATTTTGACCTAATAAATCGAACGATAACCCACCAGGAGATAATACTGCGTTCATATAACCAATAGAAGTATTTATATAACCACTATACAAAGATGTTTCTCCAATATTCCAACCTCCTATTGTCCCAGAAGATGCATTTACTTTACCACTAAAACTTCCATCTGCTCCATCCAATGTCCCTTTAAATGTACAGTTTCCACCAAACGTTCCATTGTTTGCAAAAACATTTCCATTCTTATCAACCATAAATGTCCCATTACCAAGATTAATAGAACCACCTTTTAACTGACCGCTGAAAATGCCAGAAGAACCAGTCAAATCGCCTGTAAAATGCACATTACCATCTGAGTCAACGTAAAACTGTTTGTTATTTCCTTTGTAAATAGAAAATAATTCTCCACTTTGATTCGGTTGAATTCGTACAGAGTTATTACCACCTTTAGCAATAAAACCATCATCATCAAATTTATAAGTACCTGAATTATTTTGTAGCGTAAGATATTCTCCCAAAAATAATTTTCCTAAAATCGCTTCGGCATTTACGGCATAAACAGTATTACCATTTTTATCAATGGGTATCTTACCGATAGCCATTTTTGCACTCTTGAAACCATCATCGGAAAATACAATTTGGTTGTTAATAATCTTAATCTGTTCGGGATCGAAGTCATTCTTCTGTTCATTCCATTGCCTGAACCACATTCCAGTTTCGTCCCATGATTGATGTTGATTTTTTACAGGAATATTTGCAACATCTAATCCATATTTCCGCATTTCCTCAACAAAGTTACTCTGATTTACAGACTTATCGTATTGGTCTTTGTTAAACTGAAAGCTCATAGCAGCCGAATTAGCTTGCGCTTGAATGCTAGATGCATCTTCATAAATATCATGTACACGAATAGCATCAGAGAAAGTTACATCAATCTTACTTGTGTCATTATAATCAACAGTAAAACTAATCAATCTCAGTTTAATAACGGTGTCGTAATCAGTAGCCATTCTTATAAAATTGCCAAGTTGGAAATATTTCAAGAATCCTTTGAATTGTGGAATAGTAAGAACATTAGAAAGAGTAGAAGAGTATTGATATTGTGGTCTACATTTTTTAGATAAATCTTTCCATGCAACATCAAATAACTGTCGCTCAATATCAAATCTTTCTGTGTCTGTTGTATTATCTGTGGTGATATAGTTATCATTACTATATGTTTCCTCTACAACATAAGAATCAAGTGTTTTCCATTCATCCTTAGTAAACCATTTATCCATATCCAACTGAGATTGAACAGCATTTCTTTCTGCGATAATAGAATTATATACATCTGTAGCAGAATCAACCTCAGACTTTCTTTTATTGTATTCGGCAGTAACATTGTTCAAATCCTCAAGATTTTGCTGATACAGATTATAGTTAAAAGAATTTGGCTTATTCATACCTTGGGCACAATAAACTTCATCTATGTTCTTGAACGATTTAACCTTTGAATCCAGAAAATCCAATCCATATTTCGTCCAATCTTTAGAATCCAAACTATCAGGTAATCTCGTTTCAAGTTCCTGAATAACACCAATCTGATCACCAAGATGCTTCATAATTTCTTCGTACTGTGGTTTTAAAGATTGATATTTTTCATTATATAACTTTACTTTGTTCTGAATAGATTCTTCCATTTCAGGTAAATAATATTCAAAATTATAAATCTTATTTGTGCTATTTGGATTGACTTCATTGATATAAATTCCATCACCACCATTTACACGATAGCATGTAATAATGCTATTTTCATCAATGCTTTCTGTCATAGACTGCGCAAGATTATCCATTGAGATATAGATATTTGTATCTTCTCCATAATCGTCTAAATCATAAGCATTTATAGTCATATTGAATGTATCGAAAACAAACAAACAATTAAATGCTTCTGATACATCACCAGTCAAAAATGAATATATATCTATATCGTCTTCGTCAAAACTTCTTTGTTTGTTAGCAAGAGTAGCATCTACATGACCAACCGACCAACTTGGAGCAACATTCAATACACGATGCAATAAACTTCCTTTAGGGTTTGTAGGATCGTAGAAGATGGTCTTTACATAATCGTCATACAAAATCTCGCCCGTATTACATTCAAAATCAATGAGTCGCTTGTTACACAATGTACACTCTAATGAATTTGCTGTAATACTTTTTGAGATCCCTGTATTCTCAATATTAGTCTCCACATGAATTTTATACCAACTAATACCTTGAATCATAATTAAACGGTCTTCTTGAAAATCGTCATAATGTTCATATTTCTTACCATTGATGTCTCTATAGATTTTAAAAGAAGTAGTCTGATAAGCATTTAGATTAAAAGTAAGAGATAAATCATCATAGATGCTTACTGCACCAAGAAAAGTCTTATCCTTTTTAGCAATGTAAATAATTGGTTTTTCAAGATTGTTTAAAAAATCAACTGATAAATTAAATGATTGAACTGCCATTAGATCACCACCTTCCTTATTGGTCTATATTTCATCGTAAGAGTGCAATTACCCTCAATTTTAAATATATTTGTCCTTTTATTTAAGTCGTTTACAATACGTGGTAATTTGTAGTTTGTAGCATTGTAGATTTTATGTGATATAGCTGTAGAAGTGATTTCTAAGATTGTTCCATCAATTTTTATAACTTCATTATTGATGCAATTATTCAGCTTGAAAATTTCACCCGATGTTTCATTGGTAATTTTGAGGTTACAAGCACTGGAAATATCAATTTCTATATCGGGATAAATATAACCAATTTCATCACTCATATCTACAAACTTTAACATACCAATACCATTTTCTGTTGTTGCCTTTAGTGTAATTAACTGTCCAAACCCAAATGGGGCATCTGTTGTTCCTGTGATTGTAATCCCCATAATATTACCTGCAACAGAAATAGGAGATACATTTAATTGTGCGTTAAAATGAACTGTATCATAATCTAATCGTGTAACTGTGAATTCCTTATAATCATCTTTCCTCTGTAACCATCGAGCAATTGCAGAATACTCATATGAATCAATTGGCTCAAAATTCTGTTTCATAACTTGGAACTCAAACTTAATTGCTTCAGAATAATTTGCATTTCCACTTTTATACCATCTATTTTGAATAGGAGAGGAGGTTAGTGTAAATTCAATATTGCCACCTGCCGTATCAGATGGAGTATTCCCGTTAAATTCACATACCATCAGTCCATACTCATCAGATGTCTTATTATCAAAAGTAAAACCACGAGTTTGAATTGTCATGGCAACCTCCTTTCTTTTTACATCATTTTCTTCATTTCTTTTTCATATTTCTTTTTGAGTTTTTTCATTTCTCTGTTTGTGCCAGAAAACTCTCTATTCAATTTCTGCGTCTCAGAAATAATATCCTGTAATTCTTGAATATCACTTCCAAAACTTTCAATTTCTTTCTGTAATTCAGTATTCTCTTCCTGTAACCTTCGAATCTGTTTATCACGTTCAAGAAGCAGTTTTTCGAGAATACTTACTTTTCTTTCATTAGTCACTTCTGACATATATTTTTCCTCCATTAAAATAGGAGAGGACTATTACATCCTCTCCATAAATTATCTTCTTACGCCTTTAGCATAAGTAGCTTGGTTAATCTTTCTCACAACATTTTCAGCCTGTTTCTGAGCAACACCTTCCATCTGTTTAACAATCTGATCGGTGGCAACGCCTTCAACAATGGTTCTATTATCAATTTGATAAGTAGGAGATTGTGATGAAACTTTCTCAATAGGAATGTTCTTCAGATTGCCAATAATAGAATCAATCTGTGGAATAACAGGCTTAAAATTCAACAATGCTTGTGTCTGTTCCTTAGAAAGTACAGCTTCGCCACGTTGTAAGAAACTAATACCATCTTCACCAGAAAGTTTAACAAGATCCTTAATCACACCGCCAGTTGAAAACGAAGCGTCTTTTATAAGTTTCTTGAGAGCTGAAGTAATTTTCTCTCTATCATTCTTACCAGACAAATCACTTTTTACAGATACACCAAGTTTCTTCGCAAGAGCAACTTCATTAGCTATACTCAGAACTTGTTTATGCTGTTTATCATAAAGATACTGATTAAGAGCACCGTAATACGATTTCTTGTGTGTTGCCGAATCTGAATGCTTAGATATCCATTCTGTAATATCACTTGCTTTCTTTTTGAGTTCATACAATTTCTGTTGCTTATCGGTATTGTTACTTTCGGAAGAACCAGAACCGTTTCCGCTTGAAGTTCCTGAATCATTTGATGATCCAACGCTTTGTGTTCCCGTAACATTTGTCTCTGCATACTTGGCACTTGCTTCAGCAGCTCTATCGGCAGCATCACAAATAGATTGCCATGAAGACGCAATCAAACTAAGCTGTGCGGTAATGTTTGGCACATTAGATGATAATGTACTTGTATAATCGCCTACAGCAGATCCACCGTCCTTCCAAGCATTCACAATGTACGTAGATACATCGTAACCAGTATCTTTTGCAATTTTCTCAATATTAGATGCAACCTGTGAAGAATTTGCATTAACATATGTGAGAGCATCGGAGAATACCTTATTGGTATCTTTTAGATAATCTTCGGCAGATTCTTTACTCTTAGTGAGCATATCATCGAGGGCTTTTTCCTGATCGGATACGGAACGATCGTATAACATGTCCGATTGGTCTTTCTGTGCGTCTTGAAGGTCGGATTTGAGCTGTTGCAATTTTTTACGGTTTTCTTCAGAATCATCGCCTTCCAGTGCCGCAATCTGCTTTTCCAACTTAGCAATATTCTTATTAGAATCAGCTAACTTATCATTCCACTCTTTTAAGTCTTTTTCGGTTTCTAACAATTCCTTTTTCTTCGAAATTGCTTCTTCCAAAGCATCGTTCTGCGCATCGAGTCCTTGCTTTATATAGTCAACAGTAGCTTTCTTAGCATCATTTGCACTCTTAATAGAATCACGTATTCCTTGCTGATATTCTCGATGCTTAGAGTTATAATCATCAAGACCGATTTCTCCATTTTTATACATCTCATTCAAATCAGCAATTTGTTTCTTATACTGTTCTGCCTCAGCAAGATATGTATCATAATTCTGAGCGGTCAATCCCATAGCAGTAATACCATCTTGTGTAATCATTCCTGTATCACTGTCAAACAGATTGTCAGAATCAAGCATGTCAATTAAGAAATCTGTCTCGTCTGTAATGTCTCCAAGCTTATTAAGTAACTCGTCAAAACGGTCAAACTTCAACTCATTGATAGACTTTTGAAACTCCGCAAGTTCCTGCTCATCCTGTTGAATAGATTCATATACACCATTTAAAGCATCTTGTGCTTCATACCATTCGTCACTACCAAACTTAATCGTAGATAATTTCTTTGCAAGTTTTTCAGCCTCTTCCTGTTTAAGCTGCATATCAGACTTAACGACATCTGCCTGACGTGTATAGTAAGCCTCACCAATCAACTGACCTTTTGCTTCAGCTATATTAAGAGAATTGGAGACAGCGTTCTTTCTCTGCTCAATCAGCCCAGCCTTATTGTCGTATCGTTCTTGCACCTTATCAAAGCGATCTTTCCTAGCCTGACGCACATTAGATGTATGATCCTCTTTGGCCTGATTATAATTATCAGTTGCGGTATTCTTTGCAAGAAGATATTCATTATGTGCAATACACCTTTCTCTAAGAGTGTCATTTTCAATCTTGTTAATAAGATTATACGAAATTGACTTATTGGATTTTAAATTACTCTTAATAGAATTAAATTCCTTTTGAGTAAGACCAATGTTTTTAGCTTTTGTTTTTTTAAGAGACTTTTTCAGAGAACTCTTATTTGAGTTATAATTTTTTGTTGCACTAGTATAAGCAGTTTTTGAAGCTGACAACTGGCTATTGTAGTTTTTAATAATCTGTTTATATAGACCATCAATATCAGACGTACCGATTTTCTTTGTTGGATTAAATGTAAGATTACCTACCTTGGCATTCAGAATATCCATCTTTGTTCCAAGTTTTTCAATCTTATCAGAAGCACTGTCAATCGGATTATTCGCTAAAGTCTCATATAAATCCTTTAACTGATCCGTAAGACTGGTAACCTGTTCCTTGCAAGCTTTTGCTTTCTCATAATAGACCTGATAATCCTTTAATGCATTTTTCAGGTTTTCATTCTTAATAGAAGCGATACCATCTGAACCAAGTGTTCCTTCACGGATAAGTTTCTTATAATGGTCAAGTGTCTTGGATGATACACCTTTTATCTTTTTTACATTCTTTCCGCTGCTAGAAGATGTAGATGTTGCATTGTTGATTTTGCTAAAACGTGAACCAGATACAAAATCCTTACGAGATGAAAGTTTGGAAACTCTTACAGATGCGCCAGTATGAGGGGATTCAACAAACTTACCGTCTCCACCATAAATACCTACATGTGTGATGTTGTTCTTGCTTCCAAAGAATACTAAATCACCAGCTTGCAAATTTTTCTTCGATGTAATTTTTGTTCCCATCTTAGCCTGGTCAGCCGCATGATGTGGTAAACTTACACCAAACTTCTTATAAATCTGCTGTGTAAATCCAGAACAATCAGCACCACTTGTAAGACTTGCGCCACCCCAAACATATTTCAATCCAAGGTAATTTGTAGCAGCATCATACAAAGCGTTTCCACCTGTAGAAGAAGAGGAGGATGATGAAGATGATGAAGTTGTCTTTTTGCTATTCTGTGTTTTCGCAGCTTTATTGGCATATGCCATGTATTTCTTGTATGCTTTTTCCTGTGCAGTAATAGCCTTTGTTGTAGCTTCGATTGCTTTTTTGGTTTGATTTTTCTTCTGACCGAATGTGAGAAGATCATCAATCTTGTCTTTAGCCTTAGATGCCTTGTCTGTAAGATTGTTAAGTTTAATCTCAATAAAGTCAAATACTTCGGCTGCATCAGACTTTGTTTTTGATTTAGATTTGGATTTTTTTGATGACGGAGATTTATAACTTGATGAACCAGAAGAATTTACTTTCACTTGTGGTATATCTAACTTTGCACCAGCTGAAGTTGTTACACCATTTACAATATCCTGAATTGCACTGTTAATATTATTGCGCATTTCGTTAGACATAATTGGATTATCAGACAATCGCTGTTTTAATGCGGCAAGTTTATTTAAAGCTTCTGTGCCTGCACCAGCCATTTTAGCAAGAGTGTAGATATTTTGGCAATCTGCATCAGTTACAATAGTATTTTTATTACAATACTGTTTTTCCAATGTGAAAGCTGCCAATTTTGCTTTTTCTTGTTCTGTAATATCACCAAGATTTTGAAGCTTAAGAATATCTGCAACTGTTGCATTTTGAAAATCTGTAGATGCATCAGCAGAAAGAAGTTTTTCAAACCTAAGTTCTTCTTCTTTTTTTGTCAGAGCCTCTATTACAATTTGCTCGGCATTTTTAACACCCATATCTTCAAGCTGAGTGATATAATACTGTTTGTTTTCATCAGTAAGGTTTGCCAAGAAGTTGCCATCATTTACCCATTCAGTAGCAAGAGCATTGGCTGCTTTCTGGCACTGATCCATGCTAGATTCAGAACTACCCATTACCTCTTCAAACTTATCCCATGATTCAAGACCACGGACTGAAACATCAAATCCTGCTAAATCAGAAGCGGATGCAACTGTACCATTTTTCTTGTCAGCAAGCATATCAGATATCTTAGAAATCTGTGTAGACATAGAAGAGAGCTGCGTAGAAGCGTTTACAAGACCATTTATTTTCTGTGCAAGTGCCTCTGCTGATAAACCTGTTTCATTCATCAACTGCTGACCACCAGCCAAACCTTCAAGTGCGTTTCCTGTTAATTGTCCTGCATTTGCAAGGTCAAGAAGGTCATCTGCCGCACCTTTTAAATCGGAATCGTCTGTGTTTTTGAGATTGAGCCATGCTTCGTCAAAAGAAGCGATAGATGGGGCAGCAGAATCAGCAGCATTACCCGTATCTTCAATAGCATCCACACCAGCATTCAAATCATCACAGAAAACTTTAAGATTAGAATCTTTTTCCCCTAAAAACTCTGCGCTATTAATCGCATTCATGAGATTAGGATATTTTTGTAATTCTTCCTCTGTAAGCTTACCTTCTTGTGCCAATTGTTGAAGATCTTCTTTTGATTTCTCAATTCCGTTTGTATTGAAAATTTCTGAAATCTGAGAATTATTCCATCCTACTTTGTCAGTGTAAGAGTAGATTAACTTAATTATGTCTGCAATTTCTTGATATTTTGAAATTGTATTTTTTTCATCGGAAGACAAAGATTCTCCATTAGACTTCTTTTTGACAGCATTATCATAGGCATCTTGAAGATTGTTCTTCTTCTTTGTGAGATCTTCAATATTATTATTTAATGATGTTGTATATTCATCTACAGTATCAATACAATCTTGTAAATTCTCTTCATAATACTTAATATCATCCTTAGAACCAGATTTCAAGGCTTTGTTATATCTCTTTTGTGTCTTTTCCATCTGCTCCGTATAATATTCAAAAGATGCTAAATTGCCAACAATATCATCGCTGTTTCGAGCTTCCTGAAATACGCCAGTTGCTTTTGACTGAGCAAGTTGAGTATCAACCGCATTTTTATCAATATCACCTTTCCCATATTGCTTATTAAATGCAGTTACTGTTTTATCTGCCGCCTCTCGCGCAGAATTAGCCTTCTCTTTTTCTTCAATATTTTTTTGAAGCTCTAACTGTCGAGTAGCTTCTTTTAATTTGTCTAATTCTTCCTGTTCAACATAGGTAAGTTTATCTTTCTTATTAAGTTCATCAATTCGTTTATTTTGTTCGTTTAACTGAGATGTCGTTTCTTCTAGTACGGATTTCGCAGAAGCATATTCACTAGTAGCTTTATCCATAGCTTCATTTGCCTTCTCGACACGATGAATCCAGTTATCTATTGCTGTGATAGCCAGTTGGATGCCTTCTGCGATAAGCATACCAGCAATCATATTTGCCGCCATCTTTAATCCTTCTAAAGCAATATTAGCAGCTTTAGCACCAATGGTCATTTGCTCTAATCCATTATTATAAGCAATAGCAGACTGTTTTGCTGCATTCTGAGCATTTTTTACATCATCAAGAGATACTTTAGTTAAGTCATTTTCTTGAACAAATTTTACTTGCCATTTTTCGCCTTCTTTTAGGCAATTAAAATAATCCTGCCAAGTTTTTTGACCAGCTTCTATTTTTTCTTTATTATTAAGAAGTGAAGCCAAAATATTAGATGGATCTTGATCATAAACAGAAAGGTCTTTTAATTTATTTTGTATATCAGATTTAGTAATAATAAATTTATCACTTAAATCTTTCTTAATAGAAGAATTTTTCCATGCATTCACAATATTTGATATTGTATAATCATTTGTTTCAATTAATTCATTAGAAACTTTTTTAAATCTATTTCCAATATCTTCAAATGATTTTCCAAATATTCCAAATTTTGATGAAAATGTATCTTTATCACTGTCAAATGTTTTGAATATCATACTATATTATCAATACAAGCTGTTTGAATGCTTGTCGAATTTTATTATATGTGATACAATTTTCATAAATTGGAGGTATATTATCATGTTAATGTATTGTAAAAAATGCGGAAGAGTATGGATGAAATTTGGTACTGAAAAAAACGATTGTGATATATGTGGATCAATTTGTTACCCTATTCCAGATAAATATTTATTAGTCTGGAATGGTGAAATTGACCATGATACTATTGATAAAAACAAAAAAGACCAATTCATAGAAGAGTGCGTAAAATCTTCACCAGAATTTGATGAATATCTCTTTAATAATCGAGACAGAATCAAAGCACAAAAATCTGCCGAATATGAACGAGATATGGCTATCGGTGATGCAATACGTCAAGGTGCGGATGTTAAAATAGCTTTTCGCAATGGTGGTAAGAACATGCCAAAATGCCCTACCTGTGGCTCACTTAATGTAGAAAAGATTTCAACTGGTAAGAAAATATTTGGCGGTGCAATATTTGGATTGTTCAGTTCAGATGTAAGAAACACAATGCACTGTAAAAATTGTGGAGCAAAATGGTAAACATATGTTCAGACTATCATAATATGGAATGCTGTGCTACAATAAATTTAACCTGTATATATACAGATGTAACTCATTAACCATACACCAATGGCTTAGAACCATAGAAAGCGAAGGTGTATTCACATCAGAAGTTTATACAATTCTGGACGTTCTGTCCCATATAACTTCCCAAGACGATTACTTAATAATCAGAAGGGAGGTGAGATATGGAACAGATTTTTACAATTTTGCTTTCGTGTTTTTGCACGATCGCAATTGCCTTTGCGTTTACCTTACTTGCAATAATTGCGATATTATTAGCTTGCAATGTTGTAAGAAGTGTAAAGTATTTTGAACTACATGCTGGCAAACATCTCTGGTTCAAAATTAAACGCAAATAACTTACATAATTATTTTAATTTCTGCTAGAAAATTTGAGTGTTTAGTGTAACACGGTGCACAATGGTATGAGGATGACATTATGTTATCCTCATATTTATATATTCTCTTTTTAGATATATTTATTTCAACAGCTATAAGGAAGTTTTAATTATGAAAAAATTCACAAAAGAAAAGAAGCTTGTAATTTTTCTACTTTTAATTATCACTATATTAACTGGTACAGATATTTACTCTTTATACGAATTAAATTCAGAAAATAATCAAATAATTGAACTTAAATCAAAAAATTCAAAGTTACAAAAAGAAAAATCGAATTTAAAATCAAAAAACAATGAATATTTGTCCAGAATAAAAGAATTAACAAACAATAGAATCGGATTAGAAATAAAATTAAACGAAAAGGATAAGCAACTGTCTAATTTAAAAGACAAACAATCTACAATAGATGATCTAAATAAGCTTCTTGACGAAAAAGATGATACAATTTCTGATCTTAAAAAACAAATAGAATCTTATAAATCATATGAAGATGCTTATTATGACAGTGATTATTATAATAATGATTATTCTGAAGAAAATAATACATATACAGTTTATATCACCGAAAATGGCTCAAAATATCATAAAGATGGATGTAGATATTTATGGAATAGTAAAATTGCAATTGATATAAACGATGCTATAGCAGAAGGATATGAACCTTGTAGTGTTTGTAATCCATAAATTTAACAAAAACACATACATAGTAAAAGAGCAGGAGATTAGTCCTGCTCTTTTGTTTCATTATATTTCTTGTTTACTGCTTGATTTAATACATTATCATATAGAATAATATTTGAATCGCAAATATCATCATAGCGGCTTACATTTTGATGTTTAAAATGAGCTATTACAACAATTTTACCAATATTGTGTAATGTTTCTACAACTTTTATATAATCAGTATCTCCCGATACAAGCACCGCAATATCATATGCATTTTGAAATCCTTTTGCTACCATATGAGTAGCAAGGTTTATATCAGTTTCTTTTTCCTCTGTATAATAAGTTCTAGGATCATTTATATCTAATTTTATATCATCATAAGTTCGTAATTCTTGTCTACCTTCAATAATTTCAAGATATGGTGTTTTCTTTAATTTAGTAAGCCATTCATAATATTTCGAGTAGCTTTCTATCTTCATTAGATCATCGCATGGCTTATAAGCAAATAAATAAGTTTTTAAAACTTCTGATTGAAATGGTATTATTTCATTTATCGCCTTACCTAAAGCCCAATAATTAATTGGTTTAAATGTTTTGCCTTTATAATGTTCTTTAAGATTTATATTAAAATTTTGATAATCAATAAAAACCATAACTCTATGCATATCATTTTCTCCTTTAAAAATAAATAAGGGAGTTTATAACAAACCCCCTTCCTGCCATTTGACAGAACATAAATATTCACTCATATATGAGCTACCAAAATTTATTTATGCATTTATTATATATCAAAGATAATAATAATGCAATATAGAACGTATGTTTACGCTCCGCTAATCTATTTTATCATATATATCTTAATTTGTATATATGAAAAATATTCCAAAATAATTTATCCAATTTCCTTTATAGCATCTTTAAAGAACTGCAATCGTCCATTTACCATATCACTATTAGATGTACCATTAGAGCAGTATTGCAAATAATCCAAGTTCGTATCATATGATGCTAAAAATTCGTTCAACCATTCCATATATTTAGAAGTAGATTTAGAATCTCTAACCATACGGTACATTCCATAAATGCACATTGGAATTGTACTTGCTTTTATTTTTACATCTTCTGGAAGTTCTTCATTCAACCTATCTAATGCTTTGCGCAGATTTTCAATTTTCTTTTCTGCAAATTGTTTTTCATTTGGATCTGCAATCTTATCATTATAATACATAATAAATTTATTCATATCTACATCTCTAAATGAAGTAAAATTGTTTTTATCTGTCTTTTCTGTAAGCATTAAACATTGAATAACAATATCTCTGTCAAGGTTCTTTTTAAACTGGGCAGGAGATAAAACTTTTTCAAAGAATGGATGATCAGCAATAGAGTAAATAATTTCTCTAACTTCATTGCTTTCAATAGTGCTTCTTTTCTGTCCGTTTGAAAGTTGGTGTCCCATATTTATTCTTTCAAAAATATCAACAATTTCTTCTTCGGTTGCATCTGTCATTGTTATAATAGAAATATCTCTGTCATTAAATCTTGACTGAACAGTTTCGTCAAGCTTAGAAAATTTCTTTCCTGCGATTTCGTATTCAGTCCCATCAATTGTTAATGGTTTTAAATTCTTTGATAATTTAAATTCGTCATTAGCAAAGGCTGCGATTGTAGTAAAACGTTGCTTAAAATCAACTACATCAATCTCTTTTGTGTCACTGTGTTTATTCACAAGTGCAGGGTAAATAGGGTAGTTTCTTAACAAAGTATCAATAAACAATGACTTCTCTTTTGGTTTCCAAATACCAGCTCTACGTTGAATTGGTAAGTCAAAATTATATTTTCCCTTATTGATTTCACCAACCAACGATCTTAAACTTTTCGGACTTGTTTTAATATCTTCCATCCAGTTTGCCTCCTTCAAAAAATGCAAAAATTTTTATATTTTCACAATAGCATAATTGTAAAATTTTGTAAATAGAATTATTCAAAATTTGAATATTTTTCTTTCTGCATTATTCGACAAACTTACGTTCTGGATTGTAAAATTATGGCAATTTGATACAATAAATTTGTACATACACCAATTTTATGTACTACCCCCAATGTTACAATATAGAGAGTCTTTGATTTTCGGTAATCTCAAAGACAATTTAGCACTACAAGAACAGCAACTTGTGGTGCTATTTTATTATTCTCTATTTTACTCGATTGAAATCAAGATTTCTTGGTTTTGTTCCATCTTATCTACCTCTAGGAACTGAGAGTTCAAACTGATTTACACGAGATATGAGATAAGTTCATATCATTTAACATGTCGTGCCATGAGTACGGAATGCATATTATAGTAGCATCATTTCATATAACTACTACCAACGGTTGTCACTCTCTGAGGGCTTACCATTTTAAAGGTCTATCCCTGCGAACCAACTGAATTCATGAATTTTTACTGTACCTATTTAGTTTCCTTATAATAGGGTAGTACCATGAGTTTTACAGCCTTCCTCGCATATTGCGTCTTCGTTTATCGTATGTATAGCATACTTATCATAGTCCAAACTAACGTATCCGTTAGAAACCCTATGATGTCGGTACGTTCAAAACAATAACAATGATTTGATTAATACGCCACTAACGTATCAATGCCGACATTTTTAAAAGATAATGCTGCCGCAACTCCTGTGAGAATAGTTGGTAACAATCCAACTGTATCTACAAAATCAGTAGCACCTTTAAGAAGTGTGGATAATAAATCAATTCCATTCTTGATAGTTTCGGAGTCGATTACTTTAAACCAGAACTCCTGGGCACGATTTTCTAATTGTGCCATTTTACCATCAATACTATCAAGATAAGAGTTTAATTCTTTTTCTGCTGATCCCTCTGAATTTTGAGCATCTTCATACACAGAACGAAGCATATCTCCATTCTGAAGAATACTTGCGGCAATGTTGGCTCTATTTTTCCCTGCGATAGTCTCCAATAAAAGATTAAGATTATTTGTCCCTAATTCTTTATCTTTTTTTACAATATTGTCATATAAATCTGCGAGTCCTTGCATAATTTCATATGTACTTTTATAATTTCCATTAGAATCAAGAATATCAAAACCTTTCCCATCTGACGATGCAGCTTTGGTTGCATCCATGATTGTGTCTCTAAGTTTAGAAACGGTAGTAATCATTCCATCTGTTTCTTCGCCTAAATCTGAAAGCTCCTGTTTAGCTTCCTCTGTACCAACCAATCTAAGAGAAATTGTCCTTAAACCTGCCCCCACCTTAGATGGATCTTGAGTTATAGCATTGCCAGCCGTAGTCAACGAAACAGCTTCATTAAGATCGTTGTTCGCAGTTACCAATGCACTTGCGGAATCTTTAAGAGCAGTTGCTAAACCATCTGTCGAGATACTATAATTATTGCCAATATTATTGAGAACATCAATTATATCCATCTTATCAAGATCTTTATACGCCTGGCTCATTGATACAAGAGACTCCGTTGCTTCGTCTATTCCTTCAAACTCTGATACATTTAAAAGAACATTGGCATCCTTTGCACTTTCCGCAGCTTGATTCATTGATTCTCCGAGACGCATCCAATCTGCTGTGGAATTTTGTATCTGTTTTGCAGTTGTACCAACCGCATCTGCCGTATCAAAAGTAGTAGCTTGATAATCTTTCAAGTTTTGAACAGTCTCATCAGATACTTTTCGCATTTCTGTGAGAGCAGTATTAAGTTCTCTTACAACATTAAAACCTTCTTTACCAAGATTAATAACATCATAAACACCAACCATCCCTGCCATCTGTGCAGCAATCTGATGGAATCCGCTATTCTTTAAAGTGTCCCACAATGTTCTACCAGCACGACCAGCTTCAACTTCAGCATTATAAATCTTTAAGATTTCACCATGAATCTTGTCAAGACTCATACTAGGATTACCACTTTCAATTTCTGCATAGTAAGCTTTAATCTTAGCCTTTGCCTCAGTAGACATTTTGCTGTTTTCATTAAGAAGCTTATGAATTTTATCTAATTCTTTCTGACCAGAAACAAAGTTATATCCCTTTTCAGAAGCCGACATATTAGTAACAGTAGCGATAGTATCTTTGATTTTCTTTTCATACTCGTCCAATTTAGAAATATCATCACTTGTCACCAAACTAGCATCTTTACCTTTTAATTCATTAAGCAGAGTTTCATACTCTTTAACAGCATTCTTGACAGCTTGCACATTTTCCAAATATGTTTTACTTGTCCAACCACCATCATTGAATCTGTCAATAGTGGCTTGATATTTATCAACCTTACCATTATAAGAATCCAAACGCTTATCATACTTATTAAGGTTTATATTGGCATTCTGTTCTTTAGCCCGTGTATTTTCTTTAACTTTCTGAGTGTTCTGTTCTAATACATTATTCTCTTCTTTGATGGAATTGGTAACAGATTCTGTAGAAGCAGATGAAATATTCGATTCTTGTGGAGTAGAAGAGAGTGCCTTCTGTGCATTTGATAACTTTGCAAATTCCTCTACTAAATCAGAAACTTTAACAGTTGTAGTTTCTACCTGAGACTGCAATTCAAAAAATCTATCGGTAGGAACAGTATAATCGTCAAGCAACTGCATATGAGCCTTTAAATCATCAAACTGATTTTTTAACTCAGATACTTCTTGAGATAATTTTTTAAACTCTTCATTGTCAACTAAATTTACATCTTTCCAAGAAATACCACCTGAACCGATAGATGATAATTTCTTCTGAGATTCTTCGTACTTTTTGTTTAGCTCATTTATTTTATTCTCTATTTTTCCAATATCAGCAGCAATAGAAGAGGAGTTAATAAATGATTTTCCTTTTCCAATACTGAATATCTCAGTAAGTCTTTTATCAATCTGACCAAGCATATCAAGTGTATTGCCACCAATAGTCAAATCAATCGGATTCTGACCTGCCTTCTTCTGCATTTCCTTAAATTTGGCTTCAATCTGTTTATCATCGAAGTTTACATTTTTGAAATCGAGAATAACCTTGTCTGCCATTTTTTGTGCATTGGCAAACTGTTTCAATAGTGATTGCTCAATAGTCGCATCATCAATTTTTATGGCAAGTTTTAATTCTTCAACCATTTAACTTCTCCTTCCTATATTTCATATTTTTTTCTAAAGTCTTTTACTGTATTTTTGTAAAAATTGACCATTTCGTTATATGCATTGAAATTAGCTGGTACACCATATCCACCATGCCAATCACCACCATGCCAAGTTCCTAATGGATTAAAAAAGAATTTGCTTAAATAATCTTCACCAGAGATTTTTGATTTTCTACCATAGTCATTCATATCATCTCCTGAAATAAGAAAACTACTAGACACTTGTTTAGATGAAATAAACATAAAAGTTCTATATGAATTTCTTAAATTATTTGTTCTATCATAGTGTGGAGGATTCGTCTGATATGGCTCTCCATAATACCAATCAAGAACACTTCTATAATGTTCAGTCATTTTATCTTCAAATTTCTTTGCTATCTTTTCAGCCTGTTTTTGTGCAATAGCATGTAACTGTTTCTTTAACTCTGGGCTTATATTTGCCATTTCATCACCTCTCAAAATTTCACTATTTTTTCACTAAAATAGGAGAGCAGTATAACCACTCTCCATAAGAAAAACCCTATACGCTTTGACACGCATAGAGCCTAATATTTAATCTTTATTTCTTAAATAATATACAATTCCATATACCATGCCAACAAATCCAAATACGAAATAATAATGACTTGTTGTTAATGTGAAATTCACAAATGGCTGCAACGCTTCTACAAAGATATTATCAACTCCAAATAGACTGAGAAACCATGCACCAATAAGTCCATAAATTATTCCTTCAATCATATAAATCCTCCAAAGAAATTGAATTTACTTAGACTTCTTTAAAATTGCCATTCTTAGCAAACTCAACAACCTTATCTAAATCTTCCTTTGGAATCTCATCGAGCTTCTTACTTACAACGTCCATAAGTGGTGTGAGAGTAGCATTTGCTAAATCAGAAATCCTTCCAATCTGTTTACTAATAAACGCCTGAGCAGTTGTCTCATTAAACTGAGTATCTGACTGTTTCATTGTTAAAATGGTCTTAAATTCACTTAATTCACTCATAGGAATAAGTGGATCAGCTTTATCAGAGCCAACCATTAAAATATCGAGTAAACCAGATGATTTAAGTGCATCATATTCCTTGATGAATCCTTTATCATCCTCATCAATCTCAAGGTCGGTATATAATTCAATCACAGCACGACAAAACTGTACATACTGAGCAACAGAATTTACTCTAATCTTATCTGTTTTACGATATTTTGTTACTCCGTTATCATCATAAGATTCCTGCTCAAATGTTGTCTTATCTACAATCAACTGTGCATAAGCATCTTTCTTAATGATTGATACATATGGAGTGATTTTGATTTTACTTAATAACTGTTCTTTTAATGTGCTATTTGCCATGTTGTTATACTTTTCTACAAACTCTAAAAGTTTCATATTCCTTTTTTCTCCTTTACAAATGTGACTCGTTGACAAACTTCTGAATGTCATATGTATATCTAGTTCTTTTCTTTCTGCTATTTATTTGAATAGCATTATTATTTTTCAAGTCATTAATATTGAACGACTTCTTATTTATATTCTCAATCATCTTTACGAAATCACAGATTTCTATAAAGAATGTGTCGTTGTTTTCGTTCCTAAAATTACAAATAAATCCTGCGACAAGATTATGTTCACTTGCTTCTTGCAGAGATTTAATCTGATTATCTCTAATCATTGATAATGGCAGACTTGTTGATTGAGTTGATTTTAATTCAAGCAAATACAATGTCCTTGAATCATCATCAAATAGAAGATAATCACAAATATTACTACTAGCAAATCTAGTATTATTTCCATTCCCAAACGATGCTGCATTATCCCTGAAACGATAAATCCAACACGTATTTGGGACAGAATCTTTAATCGACTGTTCAAAAATCTTTCCTGGATTCTGTGCTATTTCCTTTCACTCCTTTACATAACAAAAGAGCAGCTTCCGAAGAAACCGCTCTTTCTTTTAAATATTAAATTTTAAATATGATAAGTCGCAATTCCCAATGAGCATTGGGATATTTATCAATATTACTTATCACGAAATTATGTACTTCATTCATATTTCCAAAGTTCTTGTCAATATGAATTACTTTACCACCCAATAATTCCAATTCTTCACAGATTACATTGTAAAATGTTTTCTCCATATCAATTCTCCTTATCTCTTTATGCAAAACAAATCGTACAAATCAACATGTAATACATGAGATAAAGATACTGCATGAGAGAGTAGTATATCAGAAGTATATCCATTTTCGAGATTGGATATTGCAGTTGCTGACAATCCTGTACGTCTCGCAAGTTCTGATATTGACATATTCTGTTGATACCTATATCTGCCTATTTCATTCTTCATGTATTTAGTCTGTGTATAATCTGTTTTTCTATACATATATAATAAGGAAGAAATTCATAAGTTGAATTACTGGATTTTATGGTATAATAAAAGTATTAGGGTTCATCCTTAATTGGTAACGACATTACTTCTGGCTTTAATTTATCATGATAGATATCATCGCCACCAGCGGCTTCGTAAATTTTCCCTAACTCCGTAAAAGTTTTTAATCCAGAATTGTCAACATAACCTTTTTCAGAAAATTTAGCATGTAATCCATATAACTGATTTCTTAATGTCGCAACTGTCCGCTCTTTATCAGCTCTTTCTTTTTCAGTTAATTGACATTTTATATCATCTATACCCTTTGACATTTTAGATATTTCTTTGTATTGCCAATTATCATGTTTTTCTAAAGTGGTTATTCTGTCTTCAATTGTTTTTTTATCTTCTTCAAATCCAAATTTTATCCTAAGAGTCTTTTTGATTTTCAAAAATAAATACACTATTTTATCAACACCAAGAATAAAAATAAACACACCCATTATGATAGTTGGATATGGAAGATTAAATAATGCTTTTATTTCATCCATAACACACCGCCTTAATTTTTAGGTTTGCTGTAAGTTAGGGCAATAGAAGAATCTCCAATTCCCTTTGTTGTTGGATCTGTAATTGCATTAAATAATGAAACTAATACCATTACTACTACATATGGATTACTAATTGCCTGTACAAATGTTTCCCATACTTTTGACCAAGTTGTTAAATCTGAAGCTTGCAAACCAAAGTACGTAAGAATCGGAATTACAACAGAAATTATAACTTGCGAAATAAATAAAATATTTTCTTTATTAAAACGGACTTTCCAGTTAATTTTATTCATGACTTTTCCTCCTATAATTTATACTCTTTTGAGTTTTCCTGCTTTTAATAATGAAAGAAGTCGTGTGTTTTGATATGAACTTCCTACATACCCAACAATTCCATTGGCTTTTGCAATTTTAGTACGATGTGCTTTTGATGAATCTACTTTGATACTATCTAATGCAGACGAGATAGTAGTACACATGCTTGCGCACTTAGGATAATAACTTGAATTTTCTTTATTTGATGTAGGCTTCTTAGCTGTAGAAGTGATTGTATAAATAAACTCAACATGTCCTATCTGCTTTGGACGAGACGGATCAGTTCCAACAAACAATATTGCATCTCCGACCTTTAAAATTTCAGGATTTGTAATATGACCATTTTTAATCTTTACTGGAACAGTTTCAAACAATGAACTTGTATAAATTCCTGCCGTATTTAGCAACGGTACGCTATATCCAATTTTCTTAAACGTAGCACATCCACTAGAAGAGCAGTCTGAATAATACTTTCCCTTATATGGAGTGTATACATATGATCGTAACGACTGATTATATGAGTTCCGACCTAGAATAGTTTTATATGTGTCATGAAACTTTTTTCGTCCAGAATCAGTAATTTTTTTTAATCGTCTTACTGCAATAACTCCCTTATGTTTTCCGTTTGGAGCAATGCTTTTGTATCTGCTTTCAAGATATGTATACATATTTTTAGTAGACGGTGTTCCTGATCCATGACCACACAATGTAATATCTTTTTCAGTTACTGCCATAATAGTTTCCTCCTTCCTATGTTAATTCATGATTACACCATTTCTTATAAACTTCTTTTGTGTCGTTTCTAATAAAAGTCATTATAATAATTTTCTTTTCACATTTAGGACTATAACTCGTATATACATCCACTGGATAAACATTAGAGTCGATGTAAAAAGTTTGTTGATCTCGATTATATATACGAACAACTTCTTTTTCAGTGTAATTTCTTGGTTTTAAATTACTTTCAATTATCATTCCTTTTTATCCCTCAATTGAATAACGTAAAAAATAGGGATTACAACATTGAATAGTGATATGTCATAATCCCTTATTTAAAAATCACTATTCAACATTACTTTCAGCCTCATTTTCGACTTTTGTAACAATATCTTTTTTGACAGATTTAACCTCTGTCTTTTTATTTTCTTTCTTAATAACTTGTGCTTTTGCCTTCATGATAGAGTCAATAGAATTCTTATAACTTTCGCCAAAGTATTCTTTCCTGCTTAAATCTAATTTTTCTAATTTTGCTTTTGCTTCAATATCTGTCATGCGTCCATCTTCAAAAGCAGAAGTCACTTCGTCAATTTCATGGCAATTATCTGAGCACCAACAAAAATACCATGTTGGCTTCAAACGATCTTCTGGATTACAAACTGGACAAAATGAATAAGTTTTACCGCAAAGCACACAAGTTCTCAATTCTTTCTTTGCCATTGTTCCTCCTTGTAAGAATAGGGCAGTAATTTAACTGCCCTACGTGTCCTTATAATTCGATGTCGTCCTCTTCCTCATCAATGTAATAAATAGAGAAAAGTTCTGCATCTGTAGAGCAAGCATTTAACATCATAGAACCCTTATAGTCCATTGTCTGAGAATCACCACCCTGTAATGCAAGAGTAAATTCAGGACTTGGCATAAATGAAGGAATGTGAATGATTGCTGCCTTTAATACATCAGTTTCGCACTTATCTACGACAAGTGCCTTAAAGAATAATTCATGAGACTTAGGGAACTTCTTACCAGAATTTGTAATCTTTGCTCCGCTCTTGATTGTCTTCTTATACTTAACAATATACTGAGTCTCACCTTCTGCTGTAGGCGGTGTTAAAACATCACTCGCAGGAGTTGTTACATGCTGATCTCCTGGATCTTTTACCTCATCAGTATGTGTAATTCCGTACTCTGTAGCAGATGATTTAGATCCTTTTGCAAACTCATCCTTGCCCATAGAACCCTTTGGTGAAAGGGCATTTACATGGATTGAACCATCTACATAACCAGTAATATCAAGTGTTTCGCCAGCTTTTACGATCTGAATCATTGGCATAACAATACCATTATCTGCGGTTGCAATCTCAGCATCAGTAGCAGAAATAGTTTCTACAACGGCAAGGTTAAGGAATGCATTAGTTGCAGTAACCTCACCTTTCTTACCTGTATACTTACGATATACAAGGTTTCCATCCTTATCATTGATATCTGTTGAATCAGCAGTAATATCAATATTCGCCTGTGTAAGCTGTGTTAAAGCGTACAGAGGCGTACCATTAGACTTTGCACCGTAACCAAACTGAAGTCTATCTACGATTACGTCACCTAATTTAAATGCCATAATTATTTTCCTCCTTAAAATTGTTATTTTTATGCAATAAAAAATGAGCGATTATAATTCGCCCATAAAATTGATTAAGTCTTCAGGAATATCTTTGGCTGACACCATACCACCATAGATCCCATGTAGTGCAGCCGTTCCCTGTTCATATTTTTGAATTCTGTTTACAGAATCCATGAACTGACATATATTCACTTGTTTTAATTCTTCCAATTTATATTTAAACCCAGGATGATTTATACAACTCGAAACAAGTGGCAAAAGTGTTGAAGTGCCTTTCTTTTTATCATCCTGTTCAGCTTTCATTCTATCTTCCTGTAGTATCCACTGTTTTGTTGTTTTACCTTTTGCCTTTTCAACCTTTGGATGAACATTCATCATCGCTCGAATAAATTCAGCAATTTCCATATATTCATCATCATAAATAATCATATTTTTATCTTGATTTAAAAGCGCAAGATGATTGTATTCTGGATCGTCAACATTTTTTCTTGCTTGAATTAGTTCAAATCCATCAAAACTAAAATCTTTGAATAGTAGCTTTAACGGCTCTTTATCTTCGAGCAATTGATATAAGATATAAAACACTTCAATATCTTTTGTTTTATTCCAGTCTTTTTTAAATACATCATAAAGAAGAACTCGAATAGAAGTAGAATTACTCAGAAAGGGAGAGATTGCTTGGTAAAATTTTGGTTCGCCAATATTTAAAATATCTCCTATGGTTGGAATTGAAATAGTTATACCATTTATTGTATAATCTTCACCAAAATACATTTTAAGTTTGTCAAAATGGTATTCTGGATTATGACTTTTTTCTTGTTTCTTTTTTATATCTTCTTCAGCAGCAGATTGAAGACTATCCAATGTTTCTAATACATCCAAACAATCACCGCCTTATACCGTAATTCATCATTTGTGATTTTCCACCATAGGGTGTTTGAATCTTACTGTTTAAATCTGTGAGTTGGAATGTGAGATAACGAGCTACGTAATTATTATCAACTGTTTGTTCATAATCTTGTGCAAGATGAGCTTGCATACCAAAAATATTAGACCATGCAAACCGTTCTCTAATAATAGAACCAATGAGATCGTGTCTTGGAATACCAGTAAGTTTATCTATACGATCATCACCATGAACAAAAATTGCAAAATCAATTAACGTATCTTTTAATCCTGAATTATGTCTAGCTGTGTCTCTAAATCCTACTTGATAACACAAATAACATTTAACCGTTGTCTGTGTATCTGGAATAAATAAAAATGGACGAATAAGAGAATCGCTTCCGAAATATCTATCCCATTCACCAAGAGGTTCGTATTGCTTTGTATCTTCATTCCACTCCCAATTGATATTTCCATTTTTGTCGAACAATTCAGACTCTAACTTTTTATCATTGAGAGAGTATAACAAACATGGATTTGATAACAAAGCATTCTTGATTTTTTGCTTGTATAGAATTACATCATCATCAGGAGATTCTTTATATGCACGAAGCTTATTCAACAAGTCATTCTTTGTAACTAATTTTTCTGCCAAATAAAAACACCTCCTATTCAGTTAATTCCAACGGCAAAATTTCAGATTCAATCGACAAGTCATCCTTAACAATCTTGCACTTAACAGACAATATTTTGCCGATAACGGAACTGTCGTTAGGAAACTTTACTTTCTTTTGGTTGTACTCTGTACCAGCTCGCCATGTTACTTTATCAGTCCAATCTTCATTATCAATAAAACAAGTCCATGTAAATGTTGCATCAGCATATTCAGTTGTAATATCTTCATTGGAATCGTTAAATAGATTTACTGTGAGATTTTTATAGCTGCCACCAACTTTAATAGTTGAAGTGGATGCTGAAATTCTTGCTGTGATAGAAGATGGGGGAGTAGTTGGAGTAGATGGATCTGTTGGTGCGATTTCTGAATCGAAATAGTTCGCATACATTTCGCCTGTTTCAAGATTGACATAATCAGTATGCTCGTTAAAGAAATTGGTGTACAATGTAAGTTTTTGTAACCCAAGTGGAGAAGCCGATTCACATTTTGTAATTTTCCATACCGTAGGATTCTCCATCAAAGCACTAACAATTACTCGCATATTCTTTGAATCATCGTCCGTATACCAGAATTTTTCTGTGATAGAATTCATTGGCAGTATCAACTTATTTTGGTTATCTGTATGTCCAAATACACGGTCTATATAAACCCCCGATGTATAAGACATTTGTTGTCTTAAAACGCACCACATTCTACGCTTGATACGTTTTTCATTATTTTTTTCCACCCACATAAGTTCGTAGTTGGCTGGCAAAATCAGATACTTTGGGAATTGATTTGCAGGTTCATTTCTACAAATTAACCATTTATGATATACCCCTTTATCATCAGGTAAATCCACCCAGAGTCCTATCGGGAATGTCGCAGAATAGCGTTTTCTAAAATCAGTCTCATAATAATAAAGATCATCGCCCTCATTAAATCTTACAGGCTGACTTGGACGAAACATAAGATAGTATTCCACTTGATCTTTATCCATTGACTGATAAGATTTGACAATAAACTTTGCATCTATTTTTGTTTTATTGGTATTTTCATAAGTCATACCTTCAGCAAGAGAACGTGTAATTCCATACTCATCTGTGAAGAAGTCGTCATGAAAATGATCGTAGATGTAACAAGTCTTGGAAGCGATGTCGTTTTCAAATGTCTGTTCCATGATATCGTCAGATTGTTGCTTGAGAATTTGCCCGATGGTGTTGCCTTGTGACTTCATACGTTTTCTATGTAAATCATATACACTCATGGTTTATTCCTCCTTTAACTTGTCAATCATATTAAAAGAGTCTAATACTAATTTCCTGTATTTTTTAAAGTCACATTTGGCATTACTGGCTTCAATTCTTGCTTCTTCCAAATTGGACATAATGTCAATCATAATCGCTTGATTACCAAATATTTCATTATAACCGCCTAGTCTCCAAAGAAGAGACGAAAAATAGTTATCTAATGTAGGCGAATTTTCTTCCTTCATATATAATAATGCAAGAATATTATCATGCAAAACTTGCTTGTGTTCTACAATTTGAGTTATCTTAAAATTTCCATATTTACCTTTCATAACTCACCGCCTAACTCAAATTTTCATTTATAAAAGTCTGATATGAATAGTCACGAGCAAGTTTTCTTGCTTCGATTCTATTTTTCTCTGATAATGTTTGTAACTTTTCTAATTGATTTGCTTGTGCATAAAACTTTTCTTCTTTTGTTCCAAAAAATTGACTTGTGTATAATGTAGAATTAAGCTGTGGTGCGAGCCATTCTGTTACCATTCCAGTAGCAATAATTTCTTTTTCAATATCCAATAAATCACTGTTAAATTCTTGAATTTCGTCATCTCTACTAGATAAATCAGATTTACATTTTTTCATTTTGGAAATAGCACTCGTCATCCATGAAGTCAGCATTTGATTTATATCATTATCATCCATATCAAGTAACTTAACATCTGAAATCTTATTTAAAAAAATATTAAAGATGTCGGTGTAATTTGTCATTTATACACCTCCAATTTAAATAAACTCTTTATATTTTGTACCTAATACATCATCAATAATTCTAATTAATCTAAGGTCTGTTAATTTTTCTTGTCTAATAAGATTAATCGCACAAAGTCTTACAAGATCTTTTACACCATTGGAAGCCTTTCTCAAATATGTTTCAAACTCATCAGGTGTTTTCTCAAAAATTTCTTCTGTGTTATACACACCCTCATATTCATGAGATACAGATTCTAAATCTCTTTTCCACTGTTCTCTTAAATCCTCATCTTCAATAAGAATTTTTGGCTGAAACAAAATAGGACTTCTTGATGACTTTAATTTAAGTAAATCAGAATAATCAACTTCATTTACATCTCCATAACCACCAAACTCATAGCGAGTATCAGTTTTAGAAGAATAGAAGATTACTTTATTCGGTCTTACACATCTACATAAAATCATGTCACCAGGCTGAAATTTTTTAATTTCTTTTTTTGAAGTATTAACCTTAGTTGTATTAGTAACTGAATCGTCAGTTTTTGTAGTTGTTGTTTTTTTTGTATAAGTCATTCCTTTTCTCCTTTATAAAAAGTGCATGGCAATAACTATTACCATGCACAAAATTATTTTTATTATCTTACGTCAATAGTACCGTAAAGCTGATTAATAACTACTGCAATACCTTCCTTATATGCAATCTCAGCAGATACAAGCATATTCTTCTTGCTTCCATCCATACCATCTTCATAGAAAGCAACATCACCTTCATTTACTCTCTTAATTGGTTTGAACTCAGGATCAACAGGAAGGATCATAATAAGATTCTTCTGTTCATCTGTAAAAGCGTCAGTGCGAGTATTAAGCTCGTTTACACGAGGAATGTACATTAAGTCATAACCTTCCCACTTACCAAGTTTTCCGGTCTCATACTTTTCATTCTTCATTGACTCTGACCAGCAATCATAAGAAACGAGAGCAGTAAGTTTGCTAAGTGCCGTTTCACGACCTACAAGAACTACTTCCTTACCTGTTGCAGCTTTTACATCTTCAATAGCATCTTTAAGATCAGCCATTGTGGAAGCAGAAGGAGTGATATCAAATCGAAGGTCGGCAGGAAGTGTCTGATTAGCACCCATAAATGCTGTAAAGATAGCATCTCTACGATACTTTTCAATAGACTTATACATCTTATCAATCATTGCTGCAAAATCAATTTTACCAGCACGGAATAATTCATAGTCATTGTATACCTTTACCGCATACCAAGATGTATCTACACTGAAGCTCTTTCCGAAACCAACTTTCTGAGCAACAATATCATGATGGTTTCCAGCGAACTTAGAAACCTGTAAGAGAGAATTTTCATCTACATAAAACTCATTCTTGTCGCCGAGTGCAAGGTTCTTTTCCTCTACATAAGCTTCAAAGAAAGGATCTTCACCCCATCCTGAATTAAGCTTATCTACTACAACATCTTCGATAATTGTATAGTAAGCATTTTTATGATCTCTCCAATCCTGTCTTCTCAGCATAGGAGTAGCTGTCTTAAAATCAAAACCAGAAATCTTATTAAATAAATTTCTAATAATTTTATTTGTTTCCTCTTTTGAGTAATCTTCATATACGCCATGAGAAGCATCAAGCATAATGCTAGTAATCTTATCAGCATTTTCCTGTGCTGTCATTCCAGACTCAGCGTCATTAAATGCACTTGTTAATTCTGCAAATCTTAATACGTTCATTTATATGTCCTCCTTTCGATTACGCAGTTGCAACATCTTCGTTGCGAATAACTTCAAATAAAACAACAGTGTCAAACTGATACTTCTCGTATCCAATAACCTTTGCTAAGAAACCATAAGTTTTTAATGTAGCTTCCGCAGTAGTGTTTACTAATTCCTTCCAAGCTCTTGAACCATCAACTACTACATAATTTCCAATTGCAGGAGTTGTTTTTGCTGTAACGGTAGTTGTAAATGCATAATCAGATACACCGAGAACATCATCCTTGCCAACTTCATAAGCCTTTGTTCTTTTTCCTGCTTTGTTTACAAACTGCCACTCAGCCTGATCGAGCTTTGTATAATCTCTGTAGTTAAGAGGTACATCACAAACGAAAACAATTTTGTTTCCAATCGCAGGTGTCTTAGCCGATCTAAGCTGTAAGTCTCCGTCTACATGATCTCCAGGAACAAGGTTTGCTCCCTGATTAATTGCATTTGCAGTATCAACTAAATCGTAAATATGTGCGTCATCTTTGACTTTGCTAACTCTAGCTACAGGATGCTTTGTATATTCTGTGCCGTTAGCATCTGTGTAAATATTTCCAAACTGTGCCATAATTTTCATTTCCTTTCTTTGATTTTTGCATTAAAAAAAGAGACTTATAAAAGTCTCAATTGTTACTGTAAATAGTTGTAATTTTTAACAATTTAATAAACCATCTAAGAATGAATTTTTCTTAGGTTTCTCATCAACAAGCTTTTGAGCAAAATTGACATGTGTTAATTTCTTTTCATGCTCATTGTTAGAAAAACTAAATGTACCATTTTTCACAGATTTACTAATTATCTTGTCAAGTTTTTCTGATAATTCATCTAATGAATATTCTTTTGAATGTTTCTTTAACTCTGCAAAATCTTCTGTATTTTTGATTCCGTTATAATCTTCAGAATTAAATAAATTTTCTTTCTTTTCATCTAATTCTTTTTCTTTATAAGAATTTAACTCAGATACAACAGAAGAGTAGTTGGAACGCATCTCATTAAGAGAAGCATCTTCTTCGTCAGTTACCCATACAGAATGAACAGCAACTCTATCGCCTACTAATGAGAAATTGTCTCCATCTCTATTGAATGACTGTCTGTAATATTTTCCATTCCAATAATCAGACATAATAAGAGTATTATCTTCATAAACAGTTACTCCATAATAAGCATTATCTGCTTCTCCATACATCTGATTAACAAGATTGTAAAGAGACATAGTAATCTCATCTAATGATAAAGAAAACTCTTTTACAGAACCGTCAGACATTGTTACAGAATATTTTTCTGGATTTACAGATTCATTCTCTATTACACTTGTATCTGTAGTTTCATCCTGTGTATTTTCAACTGGATCTTCTTCGGCATTTTCAGTTGTTTCTTCGGAGGTTTCATCGACTGTTTCCTCAGATTCATTCTCTGTTACAGTTACTTCCTCCTCAGTGGTTTCTTCTGTTTCAGTCACCTCTACAGTTTCAGTAACTTCCTCTTCAAATTTTTCCTTTTCCACTTCGATTGTTTCCTCCTTTCCACTAATATCTTTTTTATTATTGAAACAAGTAGACTCAAGTTTTTCGAGTCGTTCTTGTAAATCAATTAAAGTAGAGTCATAGTCTGAAAATAGACTATTATTTTTTGCATTAAAATCAGCAATATCTAACCTTGCATTGAGCATTCCTTCACCAATATCTTTTTTTGTGTCTGGATCTTTGCCAAGTAAAGTCGCACCCATAATAACAACATCAGTTAATTCAAGAACCTTATTTTTCCCAGAATATTCCATCTCATTAACAGCAAGTTCTACGCTAATCTTTGTTCCATTTTTTCTTTCTATAATTGAAGCTGCATCTGTATAATCAACTGGAATAGCACAATATCCATATAAAAAGTTGTGTCCAGTTTCTTCTTCAACTTCAAAGAATGGTTTATCAGATGTAAAGCAACCAACCTGTTTTTCGATGTAATTTACCGAGCCATCGTCGTTTAATTCCATATCATGTGAAGTGAAATCTTTTAATGTCTCACCAGTTTCTTCATCTTCATATTCCATAAAATTTGCCAATACAGGCTTGTATGCCAATGTTTTTGAAGCTTTCTTTAATGCTTCATCTGTTACACTAGAATGATTTCTATTCTCACCAGAATGCATTAACTTGACTTTGCAAAATAGAAGTGATTCATCTTTATAATCAGCGTTCTTATCTACTTCAAATTCGGCAGGTACTTGTACGAAAATTTGATGTCCTGATTTTTCTGCACTAAAATGTGTTGAACGCTTATATTTATTTGAATAAAAATCATATAAATCTTCCATAAATAAAAGACGTTTTGTATTTTTCTTAGCCATTTATCCTCCTTTCCGACAAAATAAAAAGCCGTCTAGGAAGACGACTAAAATGTAAGTATGTTTGTACTTTTTACTTTATTTATATCAACACTATCTGAAAAATTAATTGAAGAATTATTCAGAAATGTGTAGATGTTTTTATTACCAGTTTCCATTTTCTGAAAACCACATTTCACAAGAGCAGAAGCAGTAGTAGCATCTGCTGTGATTAAAAATTTTCCTTCCATTCAACTACTCCTTATTTTCCTGCTTGTGTACCTTCGTTTTTATTACCATCCCTACTAGATATTCCTTCTGGAGATAGTTCATCATCTTTTTTTGTCTGCCCACCAGAATCATTATCAGTTTGTGTATATGAAGACGATAATGGTTTCCACATTTCATTTATACCAATAGCATTTTCCATAAATGTACTATTCATAACCTCAAATGGGGTAGAAGTAACAGTAGCATAATCTAACTTTTTAAGACCAAGCGTCGCATAGTCCTTTAACGAAGATATATACTCATCTTGACTAAATACTGTTGCACGATGATAATAAAAATCAAAATTTTCAGAAATATTAAGTTTTATATATCTTTTAATATTTGCTTCTAACTTAGAAAGTTGGTAGAACATAAGAGATTCATCAACACGAATGCTGTGTCTAAGACCTATAGAATTATCACTGTCACCGAAAAGTGCAGAACTAAGACCTAAAGATTCAAATAAATTTTTAATTGCTTGTGAGAAAGCATTTGTGTCATCTACTTGATTCTTATTATTAAAGAAGATTGGTTCAACCTCACAAGGAGAAAAAGCAGTAGCACATAGATCTGGCGCAACTTCATCAATCATTTGTTGTGATAATCGAACCAAATCCAAATCAACGGCAAAATCATTTACTTCATCAGATCCACTAATAAGTGGAATTTTACTCAAAAGTAATACATAGTTTTCCAACTCTGTTTTTGCTTTAATTAAATCATTGTAATCAAGCAAATCCAATAAATTCTGAAAAACAGTTACAAAGAATGGAAGAGGAACAACTGGATCTTCACCACAGATTGTACAAATCGTTCTTTCAGGCGGTAATTCAAACCATTGGAAATCTCTTCCCTTTGATTTATAATCCTCATATCCTTGTACAAATATCTTATCCCATGTTCCTTCGCCATCATTATTTATTCCATACAAAAATTCTTTATTGTCACCAGAGTCAAAATATGCAGCATTGAATTTTACAATATATGTTCCACCTTCGGTAATACCAGATATTTTATAATACTTTGGATCTAAATCATTTATAAAAAATGAGTTTTCATCATCATATGTAAATCCGCAATAAATGCCATCACGTAAACATGTGGCAATAATTTTTGGACTCAAATTTTTTAATCCCATAATTTGAAGTCTTTTACATAAAGTTTGATAATCATTCATAAAATCTTTACTCTTAGGTGTTTTTGTCCAATCTTCATTTTTAAAGATGACATTGTATGAGTAAAGTGGCATATTGGCATAATAATTTATTAATGTCCTATAATTTGAACTAATACGATATAGATATTGTGATACATCCCTAATATTATCTAAGTTGGCAAGTGGTGACTGAATGTATGTTATCAGTTTTTCTTTTGTATACTGAACATATGTCTTTGATTGTGTCTTACCGACATTTTGAGTTAATATATTTTGGAGCGTTGCGAAATCAAGAATCTGTGCATACTTCTTTGTAGAAGTACCTATTTTTGTTCCATCTACCATGACTTCTGCTGGCTCTTTTTTATCGGAATAATCCGTATCAATATATTTTTTACTATTCGTTTTATTAGCTGTATTCGACATTTCCTTTATAGTCACCACCTTTCACATTATATTTTTACATTAAAAAACTAACTAGAATGTCTATTCCAGTTAGTTGCACGTTTTGATATTCCTACCATTTGAGAGATGTCAAAGTTTTTCTCTTTTTTCTTGTTTCTAATATGATCCATTCGTTTTTCAGATAAATACCATCCAAGCATAGCCAAGACATACGCACGGTCGTCATGCATAGTAGCTTCAGAAGCTCCTGTATCAGCGTCTTTATACGCAGGAAGTTTGAATGAATCCTTACCGCCTTCACGCTTATTTCTACAGATATTAACAATTTCCTCTTTCATTGCATCAATCTGAACTAATGCAACTTCTTCATCAGGTGTTAATTTATATACATGCGTTTTAGCAGCTTCAATCAATGAAAGTCTTTCTTCCAGCTCATTTTCATATTCATCAATACTCAAGTCTAATTTGTCTAATTCTGCACGAATCTTTTCTTCTGATTCATTCATAAGTTTGGTATCAACTTCCATGATATTAAGATAACCTTTGTTATCATATTTTTCTGTGAAATGAATTTTGTCTGCTTCAACCATTTTTATTAAAGCCTCAAACATTTCAGATTTATATTTTGATGGTTCAATCAATTTCAGTTTTTCAACTGCATTAGGGTATCTTTTAGCATATACATCACCATTGTTATATTCCTTATCCAATAAACCACGGTGAGTATTGCCTTTTTTATCTTTCCAATCTTCAATTAAACTATCTCGAACCCAAGAGTTTCCACCTCCACCAGAACCAGCATCAGCTAAGAAAATTTCAATATTATCATAATCTAAAGCTTCACCATTATAATCAAGAAGTATTTTCCTGATTTCTTTTATCTGGTCTTGTGTCATCATAGGTGTCTTTCGTCTAAGACCTAAATCAGAAAACGACACAACATTTACAATATCCATTGTGTATCCATCCTCTTCGTTATAAAGTAATTCACCTATACCTAGAATTGAATTATCGGTTGAACGTGCTGGATCATATGCTAAAACAAATGTTCTTTCATTTGTATCATTACATAATACAGGTGGACGAGTATAAGAATTTCGAACAATTAACGCTCTTTTAATAATCTGGTTCGCATTTCCGTCTTGAGTGAATTTGTTATAATACTCACGTTGAGCCTTTTCAGGATTATTTCTTAATTCTGTTTCAACAGTTTCTCTATTCAAAAGTGGAACATAAGGTTTGCCATGAAAAGTAGCATTAATAACAACATCACAGTTAATATCTGCTACAAAATATTTTGGATCACCCAACATCATTTTCTTGGAAAAATCACGATACTTTTGATAAAAAGCTGTATCAATAGAAGAAGCAGAAGAAGCATATAAGAGCTGATGAGGAAATTCCTTTGGAAGAGAAGATATATCAATATTTCCACCAAGTTTGAAATTTGAATCAAGAGTTGTAAATGCACCAATAACATTAAATTCTTCTTCTGAGAGCCAGCCGCCCTCATCAAAACAGACGCATTCACACCTCTTACCTCTTTTGGCATTGATATTACTATTCAATGTTTTTACAAAGCTACCATTATACAGCCTATATGTAAAGCCCATTGGATTGTGGATAAATCCATTTGAGTTTGCTTGCGATATTTCAACTTCATTTTTAAAAACATCTGTAAGACCAGTCATTGATTCAATATTTTTTAATGCAATATCTTCGATCTTCTTAAAAGTTTCTTGGGACTGGTCTGCTGTTCCTGAACAAATGTACGTTCTATAGTTGTTGAACAGAAGTCCCTTTATTATGGTAAATAAAGCAAGTAATGTCGTCTTTCCTGCGGCACGACTTTCCAACCATAACACAAATGGTTTTGTCCATGAATTCATAAAAGTATATTCTTGGGCATCAAGAAGCTCAACTCCTATAAATTCTTTCATAAATTTTGTCGGGTATTTAATCCCAAATTGCTTTATTTCCGCTAATTTTTTATATCCTTCCAACTTCCTTTCAGATATTTGAAATTCAGTTGGTTTGACATAAATTTCATAATTTTTAGGTATCAATATTCCAGATTCAGTAGTCTCAAACGCCATAACTAATCCTCCTCAATATTGATTCCGTTTTCTTTTACGAGAGCTTTTAAGTCAATGTTTTCTCTGAGTAAAATACGGGCTTTTTCTTCATACTCATCAGCAATTCTCTTATATTTTGTAATAAGTTCTCTCTGTTGAATAATCATATCTGCTGAATCATTTTCGTCTAACATAATCTGCTTTAAGATAGAAGCATTACTGATATCTGCAACTTGCTTTAGACCAGCAGAGTATTCCGCATCATATAAATTTACTTCTGCATCTCGTAAATTCATTTCTTTCATTTTACGGACTTTTCCAGTCCATGTGTTTTCGCCCTTAGTCGAATTAACACTATGCTTCAACGAAATTCCATTATCTGCTGCAAGTTTCAATACAGAAGCAGTAATTTTACTTTTTGTATCTTCGAGATTTTTAATGGTAGATATATTTGCTTCAATATTTGTGTAGTCATTCATAAGCCTTGCGATAATATCATTCATTTTCTCTATGTGATTAAATCCTTTTACAATTTCAATAATAGATGAGAGTCGCATTCTATCATCATTTGCTTCTTCAGCAGCATCCAAATAACCAATAAGTGTTGCATATAAAAAAGGCTGTTCAGCAGTTGATTCTTTTGAAAATGGATCATAGCCTAATAGCCTTATAGCATCTTTTTTATTCTGTTCATAAGCTGACATTATTTCTTCATCTGAACTATCTTCATTTTCTACGGAAGAATTGTCAGAACTATCTTCTGATATATTTGTTTTGACTTTATAAAAATCGGAATCAAAATATGTCATACCATTATATTGTCCCATTGAGATCTGACGGATATATGCAACCCAAATATTAGATTTAACTCTCCCAGAAGCAAGGTTTTCCATTTCCTGCATACTTGAATCCCATATCCTGTCAAGGTATGGCTTATTTAAATATTTCAACGCAAGCTTTACGGACTCTTTATCAGGTTCATGCTCAACATTCTTATTGTCTACTTTTAATGCTATTTTGCGAGCACAATCTTTACAAATAGGAGTAAGACCGCTTTTACACATAGGATCTGTACTCATATAAAATTTATCCTTTGCTTTATGTGTATCACACATGTAACACCAAGCACCTTCTTTAAGCGACTTGATTTTCTCTTCCTGTGTTTCAACTTTCTTCTTTAATTGTGCAGCCGTTAATTTTGTAGGCTGTGTCTCTTTTGTCGTAGCCAAACTAACGACCACCTCCTTTTATTCCAATATAAAAAGAAGCCACTTCATACGAAATGACTTCTCATAATTTCCAATATTAAATTTCCAATGAAAGTGCAATTTACACACAAACTTGAATAGAGGAATCGAACCTCGCTTATTCCAACGCCTTACCTCATAAACTACTAAAAATCTGCGCATTCATTTCTTTCAAATATAAGGTGTGTGGATTTGAACCACATATTCAAGAGCACTATTGTCATAGTGCTAACACACCCTGTAGGAGTCGAACCCACATCTCTCAGATTTGGAGTCTGATATTCTAACCAATTAAACTAAAGACGTATATAACAAAAGAGCCATCTCATATGAAATGACTCTTTCAAATACATAATTTTCAATTTTCTCCACATACTAATACTAAAACATCCAAGGAGATTATCATGAACGCTTCATATAAAACTGCAATTCAATTCAAAGATTTATATATTCCCGTAAAAATGTTAAAAACATCACACAATAGTTCTATAGAACTTAATCAACTCTGCAAAGACTCCAAAGAAAGAGTGCGTTATATCAAATTTTGTCCATCTTGTAATAAAGAAATCCACAATGAAGATATTGTAAAAGGATATAAATATGCAGAAGATAAGTATGTTATTTTGGAACAATATGATATAGAATCAATTACATCAAACAAAGATAGAACACTTTCAATAAAATATTTCTGTAAATCAAAGGAAATATCAGACCTACTCATAGATAAATCATATTATTTAATTCCTGAAATGGAGTCAGAAATCGAATATGAACTTCTTCGTAAAGCTATGACTACGAATAGAGTAGTAGGTATTGCTGAAATTGTATTGGGTACAAAACAAGAATTAGTTGCGTTGTTTGCCAATAAGAATTGTATTATTGCAACCATTTTATTTTATGAGAACGAGATTAACGAATTACCGATTATCATGAAGCATAAAACAGATAAACAGCAACTCGAAAATCTCAAACAAGATATCTTAGATAATACAAAAGAATTTGATTGGGAATCTCATTATGATAAATATCAACTCAAGTTAAGAAAATTGATATTTGATAAAATTCCAAAATGATATTGCCTTTCTCATTCCATCCTCGAATGGCGAGCTTTCATTTAAACTGCATAGGACGTATCCTATTGTTACAACAGTACCAGTCCGAAGACCGCAAAGGGCATAGGGCGGTAGTAAGTGTTGAACTTACACACTAAATTTCGTATGCATCCAAAAGATAAGCTTTCACATCAGGCTTACCGCATAAAAAAATAGGGCATAACGGACTCGAACCGATACTCATGGAATGAAAATCCATTGTCTTACCTTTTGACTAATGCCCCATATTTAGGGTGGAAAAGTACCACCCATTATTTTTACAGAGTATATTCTGTAGTTCCTTCAAAAGTATTATTCAATGCACGAATTTCAGCCAACTTCTCAGTAACAGCTTCCTTAACTTTCGTAGCAAATAATACACACTGAGCCTGTGCATACAGTTCCTTCTTATCAAGAACAGTATTTAATACTGTATCAGGGTATTTTGTTACATCTCTTTCAAAATGAAATGCTAAATCTTCATTGATAAGTTTTCTCTCATTTGTTACATCCGTAATCTCCAATTCAACAATAGTAGAATCGTCTTTTGGATCTGTTGTTACTTCTGGAACGCCATTATTAAGCTTGATATTTCCCTTGAACTGTATTTTGCTATACTCGATATACTTATTGTAATTTGCAAGTAATTCTTTTTCCTGCTCACTTGTCAAATCAGCAGTACCAAGACTTGTAACCGTAATGTCTACACTTACAATATCATTTTCTACATTAAATTTCTGATCTAATTTCATGAATTTGTACCCTCACTTTCGTTTGCAATTATTTGGTTGTATGCATCTTTGAAACTGATTACTAAATCCCTTAAAGTTTCTTTATCAATAGTACAGTCCAAATTACTCATATCAATATTCGGATTTGATACCGTAAATTCCAATGTATTTCCATTTGGTGCAAATAAAACTTCCACAGATTCATTAAGCAGAAGAGTAATAGAATCAATTTTATTTCCATTATTCGATGTTACTCGTTTTACTTGACCGACTTTTAATCTATCATTTTCAATAGATAATCTACTTGCCATTACACATACTCCTTTCTTTTATTTTTCGTTTTCCTTTTAATCATTAGGTGTTAGGTGGGATTTGAACCCCCGATATTCAGAACCACAATCTGACGCTTTAACCTACTAAGCTACTAACACAGCGACTCTATTGGGAATCGAACCCAAATCTTCCGATAGACAGTCGGATATAATTACCTTTATACCATAGAGCCATAATTATTTTTCATAACCTTTACAGAGTGTTTTGAAAAATATAAAGTCAAGTATCTCTAGCTGACTCGGTAGGGATTGAACCTACGACATGCAGATTAACAGTCTGCCGTTCTACCACTGAACTACGAGCCAATAAAATCAGCATAAAGCACTAACTAGCTGATATTGCACTGTACACATGCAGTTATTTAGAATATGGTCGCTTATCAGCAACCTAATTCATGCTTCCACATTTTACTCATTCCTAACTCGTGTGTCTTACACGTCAAATGCATGATATGTATATGAGTAACCGTTTACAATATTATTCTCCGCATATTTTCAGTCTTCGGTGCAAAGACTTCTCGATAAGGTTTCATGTCTCTTATCCGACAATTAAGGTTCTCATTAACGTAGAGAAGTACGAACATCTTCTCATTTCTGAAGGTTGAGAGATACCGATAATCCCAGATGTCGGTAGGAAATAAGTAGGACTTACAATACTACATGAATAGCAAATGCTAAAATGTGATACTTATATATTCTCTGTTTGGTTGCCCATTTAAGGGTTCTTTTATTTGTTCTCTACATTGTCGTCACCTTTTTACATATACCTTTCGTGCCTGTTTATAAGGACTTTATTTGGATAATGCAGTTATATCGGTCTGTTAGTCCGTCTGATTTTCACAGAGCCTTAGTGAATGCGTAACTCAGAGCATTCGGCTTACAATTATTCTCCATTTAAAAGTAAAAAAGATTAGGGAATTAATGTCGGTTTACGTTGACATAGGTTTTACGCTATTGAATGCCACCATCCAACGTGTCTGTAAAGACGCAACCTAATCTTTATATATAATAAGTTTTTCAGATTTATTTACTTTCTGCCTCATTTTTCTCTTTTAAAGCATTGATTTTTTCCATAACTTCTGCTTTAGTTTTAGGTTTACAATAGAAGGAACGGGTTGTTTCTGTCGATTTGTGGTTGGCAAGCTCGGCTGCTAAAGCTAAATCGCCAGTCTCTTCATAAACCAAATTTAGACGAGATTTTCGTTGGCAATGCGGACGATAATCAGAAATTTGAATGATTTCACCATATTTTCTCATTCTGTCTCTAATAGCACTGTCACCCATAGGTTTATATTTTCCTTTATATTTTGTAATTAACAACGAATCACATTCTAAATGGTCATAATCATTCTTTCTCATCTCAAGCCACTCTTGAATAAGTTCTTTTGCAACACTCCCAAAAACAACCTGCGTATGATAACCCTCTTTTTCCCTTATGTCAACAAACATATTATGTTCCAAGTCAAGCTTAGATAATTGTAGTTTTAACAACGCACCAATTCTATTTGCTGAGTCAAAACTTACTTCAAATAAAATTTGATCCTGAATTGAATACTTATCATTTTCAGATAATTCTCTGCGGATTGTCTGAACTTGTTCTTCTGTAAGGAAGTAAGAGTTCAAAATATGTTCCTCATTAGCTTTCTTCATTCTATCAAGTTTACCATCAAAAGGATGATACTTAACGAAGCCACGCTTCATAGACCAAATATAGAATGAACTAACAGCAGAGATTTTCATGTTAATAATCTTTTTATGATTCAGAAGTGTTTCCTGACAAAACATAATATAGTTCTCCATAATATCAACGGCATTTTCCATAAACTCATCTGAATATAAATCTAAATCGCCATAATTTTCACCTAACCACATAAGAAAATGACGAAACAATCCTTCGTATCTTTTATATGTAGTATCTTTAACATCCTGATTTTTAATAATATTTGATTGGAGATATTTCTTATATTTCTTCAAGTTATCAGGATTTATAAATTTTTCCTTATCCTTTGTAAAATATTTTACTCTTGTTACATGTGCCACTAAATCACTTCCTTTCATAACAAAATAGCGAGATAGTAGTTACTCAACTAAATCGCTATTATAAATATTTAATATAATTAGTGGGCAGGGTTGGACTCGAACCAACGAAGCCGAAGCGCCTGATTTACAGTCAGGTGTAATTGCCGCTATACGACCTACCCATACAAAAAGAGTGTGTAGCATACACCACACACTCTAAATATTTAAAAAATAAAATCAAGCAAATCAAATAATCTTCCAACCGAATTATATTCGTCAAAATCACTTAAATCAATCGGCTTACTAGAATAAAATTCACGCTTTTCATATCCATTAACATCACTTTTAACAGAAGTAAATCCGTGAATATTTCCGTTTTCATCTTTATCAAATGTAATATTTTTATGAGAATCATCACTTACGTCACTGCAACTGCAATTCTTACAATTACCATCACAATCATCGTCTACATCTTCAGCGTCCTCACCAATGTTGAATTCATGAATAATGCATCCAGAATATTTATTATCCTTAACAAAAGCTGAACTCACATCTCCATGAATAAATACAATGTCTGTCTCATCCATATTGATATAAGTATCACTTCCCTCATACTTGGCAGCCCGAACACATACATTCATTTCAGAATCAATACTAAGAATAAATGCATCATCATAACCATCCAAATAAGGATCATTCAAATCGTTACAAGAAGCAAGTTTAAAATTCGTATTCTTAATAACAGAATTAAGAACATCTTTCATCACATCATACTTAGCCACAACTACAATTTCTGAACAATCATCATCATAATCTCTTGTACAAACATCCAACTTGTCAAAAGTATCTGCTAAAAATTCAGCAAAATCATTTGTATCTGTAAAACCAAATGTTTTCAATATATTTTCACCACCTTAGAATTAGAGTTGTTTTGCAGACTTTGACATCTTAAAGCAAATCTCATCATGCTGTGGAGTTACATACTCCTCACCTTTGCGATCACCCATCATAATTTTTCCTCTACGCTCTGGAACTGTCTTAACCTTAAACTTTCCAAGCTTTCCAACAGGAACTGATTCTGCGTGGTTTGCTGTTAATGTCTCTGTGATTACATCAGCAAAAGCATCAAGAATAACTGCGATATCCTTCTGTGAAGCTCCCTCAACTTTATTTGCTACTGCCTTTAATACCTCGTTCTTTGTCATTTTAATTTTCTCCTTTTTTCTCAATTATTTATTTTTTTAATACAAAAGAGGGTAGTGTCTCATTTGAGTACACTCCCTCCGATACATACAATTGTGACAGCAACATCACAATTTCTATACAATCGGACTAATTAAAAGTAGAAAATTAGCCCAATTTTCATAGTTACTTATGCATAATATAAAACCAAGTCACTCGTACTTGGTCTACTTTGTCTTGAAATTAGTAATTCATCAATATATAATTGTTCGTCAAGTATCAAAGATAGTTGACTGGCTATGAACCTGTAGCCTCTATCTGATTGATTTCTCTTTCAGATTACTTAATTCAAAATTATTTTATATGTCTCAGTATGTCCAAATAATTTGTCAAAACCATATACCTTAACACAAGCCTTACTTCCTTTGCATAGCTTATCACTATATGGATCAGAACCAACAAAAGATGGACTAATAAGAACCTCTGCATCGCCTAAAATTCCTTCATGAGATGGAATTTCTTTACCAGAATGATAATGTCCTAAAAGCACCGTATCATAGAACTTTTTATGTAAAATACTTATGTCTTTAATAGCATTTTCAATATTTTTTAACTGATGACCATGCATAGCAATAATTTCGTTACCAGGAATATAGACTTCTATAAAATCATTTCCTTCCTTTGCTAAATGAACAGTAACTCTTTCATTATTTACACATAAGTCTTTTATATAATTACCCATAAGATATTCTAAGTCTTCATCTGCAAGTTCTGATGCTTTGGCATTCAATACTCTAAGTTGAGTATGATTAGCAGATGGAGTATGATAATATGCAATTTTTGTATATGTAGACAATTTATTAAGCATACTCGCAATCAATCGACAGATTTCCACTGTAGCCTTTACAATTGAACTGTCATTAATTTTCAAGTCACTAAGTCTCAAAACGCCTTGGATTAAATCTCCTAACGAAACAATTGTCAATGTTGTAATATGCTTATCTTGTACAAAATGGATCAATCTGTAAGTTAAATATTCAAATCGTCTTTTTGCTTCCTCTGGTGAATATTCGTTATTGACACTGCAATAAGCCGCCCCATAATGGACATCCGCCAACCCTACTAGATAATTAATTTCGTGATGAATATTGTCCTCGATTGGATGAAATTCTGGCGGTGTGAGTGATTGAACTACATTACCAACATATTCATAATACATTTCCTGACGTGCTTCAGCTCTGTCAATTCTCGATCTTTCAACATTGCTTGTCTGTAACTTGATACGTTCCTTACGAAGTTCCTGAATCTTCACATCTAATTCACTATCAGAAATATTCTCTGTTTTATTTAACCCAATTTTATACTTTTCATATTCACTTCTCATCTTGCCACCAAAAGGAGTAGAAGAGGACTTACGAATGGTATCTGAATTGCAGTTAATTCCATATTTATCCTTGATTTCTGACCAATCATAGTCATTTTCACCATCAATTTTTGAATCAATATCTGTGATAATCTTGTCATATGTTTCAAGAGTTAGTCCATATTTTGAAAGTTCTTCTTTGAATTTTTCAACATTAAACAATCAGTCACCAACCCCTTACTCTTTATCAGACGGAACATCCAGCTCCTCATCTGTCTTTAATGCAACAGTAAAATCAATTACCTGATTCTTAAATGAAGTAAGCAGATCAGTTACCTTTACTTCCTGCTCCACATCATTCTCATCTGTATATGTAATGGTAGTACAATCCTCTGAGAGTGTACCTGCCTTTACTGTTAACTTATCTGTAGTTGTTCTTGTGAACTTTAATTTACTAGCTGCCATTTTCCTTTTCCTCCATAAAATTAAAAATTCCCACCAGAACGCTTTCTGCCAGGATTAAAATACATTTGTTTCGTTTTATTCTGTTTTACTTTGATATACTCACGAATCTTCCTAATATAATTTTCATCATAACTCAAACGAATATGTGACTCCAAATAATAACATCCACAACGAGTTGGAATTTTATTTGATAATACATTGTCTATGAGTCTATACGATGGATTAAGATTCGAGAGATGGGTATGCTTTTCTGTATCTTCTTTTCTACAGATACGAAAGCCATTTTCGGTCTTGTCTATATAAAAATCTTTATACTCAATTCTATTTTTCATAGGCAGAACCTACTTAACATACTTATTTTCGATGTAACGCTTTCCACCACAAGTCTTGTAATATCCAATATGTTCACCTCTGCGATCTACATACCCTCGTCTTGTGTTTCTAATTACACCTTCAGATAATAATTTTTCAATTTCATTTTTTGAAATGTACTTAATAATTTTCACTTCTTTCTTGATTTATTTCCTACAAAGTAGGATAGTAGTTGGAAATGTAGGATTTGAACCCACGACCTCCTGAACCCAAATCAGGCGTTCTAACCAAACTGAACTAATTCCCAAAATAAAAAATCCCATACCGAAGTATGAGATCCTTACTTAATATGAGCTGAGATATTTGACTCAATACACTAACACTTACTGTGGTTGGACACAGTTTATCACACAAGCGATTAGCTTGTAGTTAGCAACAACACCGATTTTGACATAATCGGCAAACTCTTACCACAAAGTATTATAGATTTTCTTTCTGCACATTCTTCCTTGCGAGATTCATAGGTTGCAGCCTATTAGAGTTGCACGTACTTGTACTTTCTCATATAACACCTTGCGAGTGCTATATGTCACCATATTACAGGTGAATAAGTTGTTTTTCTCTTTGCGGTCGCACACACTTTTGCTGTTTTGTAATTTTCTTTTAAATATTATTTACCTAAAATAATTTGATTTCTTTCAAAAGTATGTACTTATTATGGACGATGAGGTGTACATTTGATCATCCGTACCTTTTGAGTACAGCCCAATCATCACCATCCTGCTCGGATTGCGATCTCCTTACTTTTTGATTCCATCCCTGTTTTTCAACTTAAGAGATATTACCAAAATCCTACCAGCGGTTATACTTGCGGTATTCCCACCAATAGTACACAAATCATACCCACATTTCTGTGTTACTACAGTGCCTATTTCAAGACACCCACCAATCAACCATATTCGCCAACAGTTGTCCTTGAATAGAAGGTTGGGCGTAGATTTTATGTGTTTTCCGTTAAACTGTATTTCACAGTCGCAGCCTTATAATACGATAAGAACCACTTTATACATGTCGCCATGCTTATTTTGAGATTTAACATCTCCTGATCCGAAACCAACCAGTCCTACAAAAGTAGAAAAGCTCTCCCAGTAAGACTCGAACTTACGACTTTCGCATTAACAGTGCGATGCTCTACCAGCTGAGCTATAAGAGATTAAGAATTGTCAGTGACCATACCACAGAAACTGTAGCACAGCCACCGATCTATAAGAAGAGGAGTACAATATGAATATGTACCAATCTTAGAAATGAACTTTAGAATTGTTCAGAACCGCCAATGAATTAGTAGCGATGGAATCTCTTAGATTTTATCAGTTCACCAAATAAGCTGATTATCCGTAAGTTTACCAACTTAACATTAAAGTTAGCATTTATGGCTGCTTGCACCACATACATTGTCTCTATGGACTTTATTGCCTCAGTATGATACGAGATCTAAATCACTGTTCTGAATTTAATTTGTGTTATATTATGTCCGTATAGGACATTGTTATAATGTCTCTCGACAATTATATATTCTCTGTTTTATCAGCCAAGAAAAGCTGATTTCATTGTTTTTTTAATCAAAATATCCATTTAACTTTCTATTGTAATAACGAGTTATTTTTGGTTTCGTCCAAATTTTTGCATCACATTGGATATTATCATATGTATGGATTTCTTTTTCTGGAATATATTTACATTCCAAACTTAATCCATCTAAAATTTTTACCACTGTATTATCAGTGGGAGTAGTAGAAGATAGGTAGGCGAATATACATTTCTCTGCCCTTTTGAATACTTTACGGACTGTCGCTACATTTATATCTTCCTTCTCTGCGATTTCTTTAATAATCTTTTCCTGTGTAATTGTCAAAAATAATCATTCCTCCCAACTGCACGAATTCGTTTATAGAATCATATCTTACTTTGTAAATTAGACTTATGCCTATATGATATGTTGTTCTCCATATAGACACAAATGTTGAAAAATAATAACCCACATATTATGGGTTATTATAATTTTTCTAAAAAATAAACGACCATATAATATGGATTATTTTGTACTGTCCACGGATATTTTCTTTCGTCTATTTTTTTCTTTTTCAGCTTTGTATTTTTTTCGATATATAGAGTAACATTTATGACATCTATTGGTAGAATTATCTTTTGAATCAACTTCAAACCACTCACCGCAATCAATACATTGAATGACTTTTGGTTCTTTATATTTAATATTATTCTTCAAATTCTCTACCGCATATTCTCCATAACAGAACCAAAATAATTGTTTTGCACGTTTTTTATTCTTATACAAATACTGTACAAGCATATCAGCAATCATTTCTTCCGAATATCCAAGTTCAGCAAATTGATTTCTAATAGAGCAAGCTACATAATGAAGATTATCAATGTATTCATCCTTCATATTTACCATATACCGATACTTTTTATTTAACTCGTCATACAAATCAGATACTTCTTTAGAACATACAATATCAGGATTTTTCATCATATCCTTATATTTTAATTCTCCAAGTTTCATACCTCTTGTATTAATTGATTTATTAGGAATACGAGAGTAGAGTTTATTTACAAAACTATCATTTCTATCATCGACTTGTGATTTTTCCTTATCTTTGGCGTATTCAAAAAATGCAGGAAGTTTCTGATTGGTAAACTCTTTAATTTCTTCGCCAATTGTTTCTGGAAATTCAGGTTTATATAATGTCTTAGCGTAATCAATCACAAAATTATTCTGACAGCATAAACGCTTAACACAATTAGTTGCATGTTCTTTTTCCTCGTCTGTTCCATTGATAAATACGTCATTATTCCAGATTTTTGAAATATTGTTGCTATAAATGCCGATGTTTCCACCTGTAAATGCCGCATTTAATCCTTCGTAAATACTTTGATTATTCAAAATTCTTGGTTCAGCTTTACGCATATTATAATAGAGTGGTACAACACCATTCATATTACGTTCTGCGATTCTTACAAAATCAGGATCAGCAACTACCAATGATTTATCTCCATCAACATCAAACTGAAGAATTTTACTAATCAGGTCATATGTGCTCGTATATACCGCATTTGTTGTAAACCATTCTCTGATTTTATCAACTCGTTCCTCATATACTTTATTCGCCACATTGAAACGAACAGCATGTTCTTTGTAAAGGTGAGGACTTCTTAGGCAGTCAAGTTTATCATATTGTTTAAATAACCAACAAAATACCTCTTTGTCTGCCAACAATCCTTTAGGTGTATCAATATGCCCAAACCAATACTCACAAGCTGCATAATAATCTGGAAGTAAGAAAGTATATTTTCCATTTACTTCAAGTTTTCCGCTTCTATATTTTTTTAAAAGGCTATTCTTTACTTCACGGATCACATCTTTTGCATATGTATCATTGAGTAGAGCTGGATAAATCTTTACCGCTTTTTGAAAAGCTGTCATGTTTGTATTATAAGGTGTAATTCCAAGAATATCTTTCATGGTATCAATAGAGTTACAAATATTTGTAATTCGTTCTACAGACTTCTTTGTAAGCAAATCAATCTCTTCGTCTGTTACATTTGTGAGAGTTTGTAACATCTGATAATTGATTTTTGCATTTTTAATTCTATCTTCCTCAGTGTTACATCTGCCAGCTTGACAATGATATTGCTTAAAATATGTTTTATACTCATCCCATGAATCGTAAAACTTATACATCTTAAATTGACTTTTTGTGAAAATTATTCTAATATCTTCAGCAATTACATTATGGTCTTGTCCATAAATATCTGTGATAATAGGAGAGCAGTTATTCACTTCAATAAACTTTTTAAAATCAAACACCCCCAATAAACCCTTTACCCATGGAGCACGAAACATTGTATTTTTTGTCATTACACTTGGCAACATCATACCAGCTCCATCTGTATGAGTAATTGGAACAGTACCAGTTTTTCTCTCAATCGAATAATCAGTTTCATCAATAAAATCAAATTCTCCTGGTACATTTGTCTCAAAATCATCTATAACAATACATCTGTCTATATCAAAATCATTCCACTGATCAGTAGCTGAATTTGCCAATGCCATATATGCAAGATGTTTATTGACATTATTTCCACCTTTTGAATTTATTTTATTAATAGTAAGACCACACATGACTGTCTTTTCAACTTCATTCCATACTGATTCTTTAATAAAAACAGCTTTTTTCTTACGAATTTGACCAGCAGAAGATGTGAAGTATCTGTATTTTTCACAATTATACATGAATCCATAGAAAGACAAATCTTTAAATACGTCAAAATAGTAAACTTGAACTACAATAAGAGCATCTGTTAATGCATCTTTTTTGATACCGATAATACGTGTAAGAGAAGACTCAAATACTGAAATGATATTATTGTCATTTAGCTCATCTTTTCTTAACTCTCTTAATTCGATTTTTTTATCATATGGAATGTTGTGCGATTTGCAATATTCGATTTTATTTGACAGATTCTCTTTTTGAGTTGTTTTATTAGATAAAAGACTTAGAAGTTTTTCTTTTGATAAGTTTGCTTTCTCTCGTTTGTGTTTTATAATCAAATACCACTTCATATATTCTTTTATGGAATCATCTTCTTGTTCATAGTAATCTTCAATAGTACAACGTTTCCAATCAGAAAAATCATCGTTATTATAACCTTGCAACACGAGTTCTTCTTCTAATTTTGGAAGCATATTATTTACATAATTTCTTTCACGTCTATATTTACAGTTCATTTCATGTAAGTATTTTTCATGATTACTATAAAAATGACCTGTATCTACAGAATACATATTAATCTGTGTATCTAATATATCAATCACGCTCCTTTATTTTTGTTTCACTTATATATTCTCCAAATGAAATTTCTATTTACTTACTTTCAGATTTTCCTTCGTTGAAAGCTACAATTCCAAACATATCAACAGAAATTATCAATCCTATTGTTCTAATACATAAATTGTCAACCATGATTGCGAAAATAAAAATGAAAGCAATTGATATAAATGTTAGGAATTCATATATTAACTTTTTATGAAATCTCTTTTTATCAATATAATGCTGTTTATCCTTAAATTTCACATACCAGAAATCTTGTGTGTTGCAAAACTGAGGTAATTTATCTTTTAGTTTATTTACAATTTTATTCATCATAGTCCTCCATTTCTTTGTATTTAAATCCAAGCCAATTAATTACTTTGTCTGTGCCAATACATCCAATACAGTCCTCATGCATATATTCTCCGTTTTCATTATCAAGATAGCGTTCACCTTGATAAATCCCTTCTCCGCAATAGCAGCATAAATATTTCGGGCGAAGCGGAGAGTAATAAGGACAACGATAATCATGCATACCGTCATATCTTCCACATATACTACACATATAGTTATTTAATTCTCCTTTAATACAGTTGCTTAAATTTTCAAGTTACAATTTTTAGATGGGTATTTGTTCACCGAATGGCGTAGAATTTTCTGTACAATGGTGTACATTAGAAATTCTGGCTAGAAATGACATCTCAGTTAGATTTACTAGCTTGATATTTTCTCATACGTTCAGCAACTTGTTTCTTCTGTTCATCTGTAAGTTCACGTTTCTTTGCTCTAAAGCTGATTAATGATTTATCCTTTAATAAATATTTCTTGCCTCTACCAGTATCTTGAATGAGAGAGTACATGCCAGGACTTTCTTTGCAAAGCTTGTCTAATTTCGTAATATATGTAGAATCTGAAGCATAAATTGTTGCGAATTTCTCGTCACGCATTGCATTGATACAAATTTCCTATTCTTCAATTGAAACTGTCATATTTTTATCTGCCATTATTCATCTTCCTTTCTCTATAACTTCTGATATTGTTTTCCATTTGTTTATGACGTGAAAGATCGTCTTTCCAATCCGAAATGATTCTATCAGCAATATTACGACTGCCTTCATAATCGGTGCAAAAATCTGACATATAAATATTGCCTCCATATGTATTCTGGTATTTATGGTTCTTTGATGTAATTGTTACGGTTCTGTTCATTAATTAGTTCTCCTTTACTGTTTAAAAATTTATTCATTGCAATCAACTCCTTTGAGTGCTGCGTTAATTTGTTACATATGTTTATTCTCTGTTTTATTTACGACTTATTGCCGTTTTTGATTTCTCCAAATGAGTCTACATTATAGATTTCCAACATCTTAGCAATAGCCCATTCAATTTCTTGTTCATATCCTTCTTTATTAAGTACATATATATTTGGTACATTTTGTGGTGGTTTCTTTGGATTAGGTTGAACGCTACCAACTTCTTTTTTGATTAGAAGTGGTTCTTTGTCGCCAATAGAAGATGTGAGATATTGAATACATTGATTAATGGTATCTTTTGACATAGAGAGTTCTTTTGACATAGATTCTATACTTCGCCAAAAAGCTTCTGGTTTAGTTTCAGGGTTATACATAGTTTCTTCGTTATCTTTATTTTTGGGACGAATGAAAATATACGAATTAATATAAAGAAAAGCCATTAATATATTCTCTTTATTAATACTAGATTCGTTCATTATAATAAAATCAAGCTGAGAAGATGTGATTTTTGAGAACTTGTCAACAGCATCAAAATTTTCAGGAATGATCTTAATTTCAATGCCAGTATCATATCCAAGGGTGTCAAGATCCTGTTGAACTTCAATCATTTTGTTGTTAATCATATATTCCAGTACATCAAGAATTTCTTGAACAGCTTTCGGTCTGCGTTTGTGTGTCTTGTATCCGTAGAAATTTAAAACTTTTCTAAGAGTAATCCAACTATAGTCTTCGTAAGACCTATATTTATCAATAAGGATATAGGTAATATAGAATTTACGACTAACTCCATATTTAGTTTTAATGTTTCCCTGAATATAGTTATTTGGAAAACGAGTAAAGTATTCTGTTTTCTGTTGCAATAACAATTCCTCCTTTATATGTGATATTTATTCTCCATTTGAAATTAAGTGGAAGAGAAATTTGCGAGCGTTCAGTAAAGTAGGTCTGAACCCCCACCTGTTTGTTTTATTTTTGAAATTGGTAGGGGATGAAACCTACTTTGCCGAACTGAAAGAAGATATATAACATTATTAATAAGACAGACTATTCCGTTTGTATTTCGCTAACGCTACATACAAACTCCATAATTTTTTGGTTGATTATTATTGATTGATTTAGGTATATGGTGTTTTGGATTTATACTTTCATTTGGGTACATATATGATGTACCTATAGTTTTATTCTCCATCTGAATTATAATTCTGTTTCAAATTGACGTACTTCTCTGTGAAGATATTATCTACAAAAAATACTGGTAGCTTATCATGATACATTTTATAAATTTCTTCACCTGATATACTTATCCAAAAATTACTACCTATTTGTTTTTGTTTCTGCAATGTTTCGATCTCTTCCTGATATTTACTATTTTTAATTATTCCTCCAATTTTTCCACAGATAGTACAGTAACTGCATAATGATGTATGAATACGTTCTTTTTCTTCTTGAGTAAATGCGTTACTTTTAAAATTCCATTTATATTGGATTAAACATTCTTCATAATGATGTTTGTACTTTGATTTGCGGTTACTCTTTGAGATATTGCTCTCTGTTGATTTGAGATATTTTGGTATTTCGTTTTCTTGTATCATATTTAATTCCTCCTTTGATGTATTATTCTCTCTTTATGAAAATGTAATTATTGCACTATTGTTCTTTTGGTAGTAAAATGAATATATCTAATTTTAAAGGAGGAATTGTATATGAAGAAATTGAAGATATTAAAGAGGATATTTAATTTTGTGTTATGCATTGTAATGGTTATTACCGTTATTCAATTAGTACCACAAAATATTTATGCTGCCAATAAGGTTAAATTGAACTATACAAAGCTTACTTTGTATGTTGGCGAAGTAAAGAATTTGAAAATACATGAAGGAAAAACGGAAATATATTCTGCTAGATGGTCTTCTTCTAATAAAAATGTTGTGAAAGTTACTAATTATGGACATATAGAAGCATTAAAACATGGTTCTGTTAAAATAATCGCCAAATATAATAATAAAAATTATGTTTGTAAGGTTACTGTCAAGGATGCTTTAAAAGATCATGTAAGTTATGAGTTGATTGATATTCCTGAAAACAAAGATTTTAATAGAAATAATACCAATGCTATTAAGATAATAAACAACAATGATATTGCTGTTGAAGCTGGAATTAAATGTAAACGTTACGATAAAGACGGATTTTATATTGGAAATGGTGAAATTAGAGGTGTTGTAAATTCTAACAGGTATATTATTATTCCAATATCATATGATGAATATACAAAAATAAACTTAAGCAATGTTTATAGAGCCGATCCTATAGATATAGAATATAGCATATCTAATCCATATACTAATGAAAACTTTGAATATAGAGATATTATATTTAATAATAATTCAAATCGTAATCAATTAGCATCATGCTCTATATTGTATTACAATAGTGATAATAAACCAATTTGCATAAACACTTCTTATAGTATAAAAACAAATAAAATACCTGTAGGTGAAAAAATAAAAATATCTGATCGTTATTTATTGGATATGAAAGAAAAATATGATATCCAGAGAATTGAGATTTATTTATATTAGTTGTATATTGTTGAATATTTGTCTATTGGACTATGGCTTTGGCTATAGTCCTTTTTTATTGCTGTTTTATATATGGATATCTCTATTTAAAAGGTGATTTGTGCGAAGGTTTCAATATACCTCCCCCATATGTTGAGATTCTTGAGTGTGACTTTTGATGGAAAAATTGTTATCGGTGAAAACGCTTATATATAAGGAAGAAAATAGGATTGTGGGTGTGATTTTTGGTAAGATAGAAGTTTGATTTTTTGGTTTGGAAGTGGCTGAAATGCTTGATTTTAGTGGGTTTTAACGATATGGGGTACGATAAGTGGTTTGAGATAGTAAAATTGGGATTTTGCTTGATTTTGTTGGAATTTAATGGATTGGAAAAGGATGGATTTTTAAGTTGGTGTGTGGATGAATCAGCTATAGGGTTTGCTGCATTTGCAGTCCTATTAGTTAGTTTTAACTACCCTCAGTTAGTCTATAACAATGGTTAATAGATATATATTATACATCTTTTTCGGATAGAACAAATGTTCGGTAAAATCAGATCTGGATTATCTAAGTAGAACATATGTTTGTATTATAATTTATCGTATTTTTTGAAAAATGATACTTGACTTTAGACAATTCATGTGATAGTATATAGTCAAGTCAAGAGAATAAACAATTTTTAAGAAATTAGAAATTGACTCTTGACAAGCAAAAGAATATCTGATATACTTGTATTAAGTCAAGCGAATAATTAGGAAGTAACAAGACTTTAAACTTCTTTGCAAGCAATCCTAAAACAATACTTGACAACAGACAAGTAACATGATATACTTTAAACAAGTCAAGCGATTGACTTAAATGTTCAAACTTATAGCTTATATATATAGGGTAGCAACCTATAAATAGGGTGCAAAGTCTATCACACCTTACACCCTTACATAGTGGAACGCATGAAACGCTACACCATAGCATTACATATCTTAGCATATTTCATGCAAAAATTCCACAAAAAGTTTGCATATCTTTAAAAATGCCTTTGCGGATAGGTGGCAAGTGTTACGGCACAAACCACACTACGAAAATAAGTTACGGCTTGTATTCTAACTATTTGCATTGCAATTCGGGGTGAAAATAGAGTGCCTACGTTCCCCAACTCGTAGGAATTGAATATTGAGGTCTGTATCTATATCCTAAAGGGGTTAGAGGTCATGAATGCTCAAGACTAAGCATGAATACTCTTTAGGGGTGTACGAAAGTACAACGGTGTGAGGTGCACTAGGTAAGGTGAGGAGGACGTTATAAAGCTACCAGTCTGCAAAGATTGACAGTTCCAAGTCTGTTAAAAGCTGAGGATAACAACGTACACAATAAAAATACATAGCACCGATTGCGTCAAGTAGGAGAATAGGAGAACATTATGAGTAAAACAACAACTAACACAACAGTAGCAACAAACAACACTAAAGTTGACTTTTTCCAGTCGGCACGCACATTATCAACACGGACTTCTGAATTTTTCCGTTGCATCATCAAAAAAGCCGAACTGAATACAATCTATGGCTCAAAAATTGATGCTAATAATAACAGTATTGCAGCCATTGACGACATGCTCGAAAAAGGTTCTGGAAATCTTGACATTACAGTTGAGGATCTGAACCGGATGCGTACTAATTATGTAACTATCAATGAAGGCTTAAAGGTTGAGTGGGATAAGTTGCTCAAAGAACAAGCTTCTTTTGAATACAACGAACACGACAAAAAATTCCGCAAAGCTATGAAAGATGCTAAGTGCTTAGAAGATGTCAAGACAGCAGTAGAGAACTTCTACAAAGTTTACAAACTTGATGTAGCAGGTACAACATTTGAAACTGCCGTTCTGGAATCAATCGGTAAGAAGATTGACACGAAAACCGTTGTAAAGTCTAACGGTACAAAGGCTCTCAAGTATGACGTAACAAATGCGCTTAAAAACCTTTACGGTGTAGGCTTTGAGTGGATGGTAGAAGCAGGAACTATCAAACCTGCCGATATTCCTAGCGTATTAACTGACAAGTACACAAAAAAATCTAAGAAAAACAACAAATAGTATGCAACCATAAAATGCATAGTTAGAGAGGGCAAGGCAAATACTTTGCCCTTTTTATAGTGTGCATTTTTAAAATTAAGGAGGGAATTGACATGTTGAAATTCAGAAAAAATGAAATCCATGCACTTGCAAATCAGCTCACAGCCAACTCTGAGCTTTTCGGAGATGAAATTTGCTCCGTTACTTCTCAGCTAGTAACACTGTCAAACTCTGCAAATGAGTTTGGTTGTCTAATGGAAGGGAAAATTTCCGACTGCTGGGGTAGAACTGTAACTGCAACTGCTATACCTGATAAATTCAAGCATCATTGGAGCTTCTAAAAAGGAGGATAAAATCATGGGAAAAGATAGAAGCATGGCAATTAAACATGCAAAAGCGAAAAAAGAAGCAATGAAAGAAGTGCTAAACGATCAAAACGACTTTGCACAAACTTCATGGGGACTTACTGACAATATACGTAAATGGTTCAAGGCAAAACCATATGCATTGACATATGGTAAATAAAAATGATAGCACTTGAAAAAAGTCAAATAATATGCTATCTTTGAATATATAAAAGGAGGCGAAAATTATATGATAGTATATTATAAACTTGATACACTTTTAAGCGAACGCAAAATAACAAAAACACAACTATGTAAAGATACAGGAATTAGCACTAATGTTGTGTCTAAAATAAGTAAAAATGAAGTATTTAAAACAGATACATTAAATCGTATCTGCGAATATCTCCAAGTCCAACCAGGGGAAATTATGGAATGGATACCAGATGAAAAATATAACAAGGCAAACGAAGCAATTGCCTCAATAGAGCAACAAATAGCAGAACTTGAGGCAAAGAAAAAGCAATTACAAGGCAAATAATGCGTCAAATATAACCAACGCACCAATCAAGCACCCAATTTTCGGGTGCTATTTTTATACCCAAAAACAATCAGAAAAGGAGAATAAATATGAAAAATAAATTATTATCACTCATTCTTACAACAGCAACAATCCTTGCATCCTACACAGTAGGCACAATGCAACCAATGCAAACAGTCAATGCCTCAACTCCAAAGCAGATCAGTATCACAAATGCAATTCCAATCTGTGACATTGCTGGTTATTTCTATGACAAATATGGATATCTCTGCTTTGAGCTTGGCGATACAACAAAGCAGTTCAATAAGGCAGATGGATATTCATATTCAAAAATCTGTGAGAAACTTCCGCATCTTAAAGATTTAGATGAAAACAAAACATATCCTTTGACAGCGAAAGTAACAAAGGTAAACAAAAAGAAAAACGTTGTCACTGTACAGGATTATAGCGGAAACAAATGGAAATTTCGTGGCTGTGAAGACTATGAAGATGGAGATGTAGTATCTATGCTCATGGATAGTAACGGAACAAAAAAGGTAACTGATGATATTATCTTACAGGTCAGATACAGCGGTGCAGAGTGGTAAATAATAAGAAAGGAAGTAAAAACAATGTCAGAGAAAGCAAAACAAATTCATGCAACCTATTGTAATTATGAAGTAGCAAAGGCAAGCAAACCATCACGGATCTATTCAGTCCGAACAGAAACACGGAAACCACACGGAATCAAAACCCACAACATGAGTAGAGCGATGTTAGCACAGACGTTAGCATCGCTTTTTTAGTACAGAAGGAGGATGAAAACCAAATGATAATTATCATTAAGGATGGTTATGATGTTATTGATAATCGTCCAGAAGCAGAAATTGCACAGTCAGAGCGTGATTACTTTGAGGAGCGTTACAACAGAGACTTAAAACGCAAACTCGAAGCAAATAAGCATCCATTTGCAAAGAAATTATTAGCTGCATGTGGATTATTATAGAATGGAGAGTGAAAATCATGGCAAGAACATTACGGGATAATCAGGCATCATGGGACGCATTGTTTTATGCAATCATTACAGGATGCACAGCGAAAGACGCATTATTAGCTATGGGAATTTGCCCAGATAGCGAAAATAATTTAGCAAGGAGAACAGAAAGAGAGGCGAAAGAATAGATGAAAGGATATGAAGTACCGGATGGTTATATTGGTTGGATCAATGGAAAATACCAGCTTTTTGAAAGCGAAAGCGAATATTACGAAACACTTTTAGAAAGAGAAGAGGTCTAAATGGAAAGAGAAATAAAAGGCGAATTATTCAATGCATTGTGTAAAAGATGCGGAGAACGTAGAACTTGTCATGGGATCTGCGTTGACATGAACAATGCAATGATAAAGGCAAATGAAATTAAAGCGACTGCAAAATAATTGTGGTCGCTATTTTAATGAAAAAAATTATTTTAAGAAGCGAATAATATATTAGAAAGCGAGTGATGAAAATGAAACATCGGTAAAAGCGAAATGAAGCTGTGCTATCAGGCTATACGGGCAAACACATTATAATAAGGAAAGGACAGATGAATTATGGCATATAGAAAGACAAAACAACTAAGAGAATTTGAACCGATTCTGTTACAGAATGGATACAGATTTACACGGTGCAAGGGAAGTCATTTCATTTATATGAATCGAACTTCTCATAAAATCATAGCAGTCAATAAAGACTTGAACAGAATGGTTCGTGAACGATTAATAAAAGAGAATAAGTTACAGGAGGTATAAAACTGTGCAGACAAGAGAAATTAAAGTAGGAACAAAATTCAAGCATATGAAAGAAGAATGGATCTGTACATCGAACGATGGATTCATATTTGAAGCAGATTGTTTGAATAAAAATTGTCCAATGAAAGATTTAATGCTTATTGGATCAAGCGAAGAAGTAGAAGTGATTGAATAGGAGGTGTAAGAACATGAAATGGACAGAGTTATTACGGAAAGATAATTATGCTTTACTGCAAAGCGAAAGTGATACACAGTATGCGGTTGCAAGTGGCTATGATCCAACGCAGCCTGAAGATCAGCAGTGGTCAAGTGGAACATATTTTACTTATTGGAATGACGCAAAGCGAAAAGCTGATTGCTTGCAAAATGCTTTAGATTGTTTTAGAAGTAGAACAGAAGAGAACTATGTAACCAAAGGTCAGAAATACCTTGAAATCTACAGAGAAGATTATAGCGAAGGCACATTCAATGAAATTATTACATCGCTTGGAATTGATAATGACAGAGTTGGAAATGCGATTGGTTGTTATTGCATTGTAGATGAAGAAAGTTTAAAAAGGTAAAAGAATGCGAAGAGGTATAGTTCATGCGATTAAGTGATTTATTATCATATATAAGCGAAAATGAAAACGTTTATGTATGGTTGGATGGAAAAATTGTAGCTGAATATAATGGGAGAGATAGTATTTCTCTTAAATATAATGATTTTGAGGTTGAAAAAGGAAGTCTTAGAAAGTGTGAAAATGGAATCGAAGTTACATTGACAGGAAATTTAATTGTTCCTAAAAGATAATGAGCAGGAAGATGTGGATTTTATTATCTCGATGAATGTAATAGCAGAGTAAACAGATATTTCATAAGGAAAGGAAAGGTAGCGAATATGGAAATTAAAACATTAACAACATTAGAAGAATTAGAAAGTTTAGGTTCAGCTCTTACAATGGAGGGACTTGCAGAAGATTCAATATCTGAATTTATTGATTGGATAAAACAGTATACACCAATGAAAAGTGAAACGGCTTATATTATCAAAGGAAAAACAATGAATGATGTATATATGTTAACTGGAAATAATAAATATCCAGATGATTGCACGATTGTTTCAATTAAGCTTGAAGATATGGAAAATAGTATGGCTGTAGTTATGCCGCGATTCCATATTGGTGCAAGATGGTTTGATGACATTGTTATGAATAATGCAGCAAGGGAGAAGTAGAAAACGTGTTTCCTATGGATTGGAGGTAAGAGAAATGGAAAATAATAATTGGATTCCTGTTAGTTCTGGTATTTTCCCAGACGATATGGAAGATGTGCAAGTGACATTTATTGGATATAACGACCATGCACCACATTGCGAAGCATTTGCTTATAGAAACGATGAAAAATGGTATTGGTCATTAGATGATTGTGAAGTCAATGTGGAAATTACAGCATGGAAGAAAAATTGTGAACCGTATAAGGCAGAGTAAGAAATTCGCATTTCAAAGGCAGATTGGAGAAAATATGGAAAAGGAAATAAAAATTGATTTAGTTCCAAAAGAACAGATTAATGAAGATTTTGATTGTGTAAGAATCACATGTGAAAATATCTGTGTATGGGCTAACTGCTTAGAGTCGGCAATAAAAGCATTTGATGAAGCATTAAGACAACACAGATGAAACTAAGATTTCTTAGGAAGGAGTGAAGAGAAATGGCAAAATATAAATGCAGCAAGACAAAGGATAAAATCCTTGAAATTATTGTAGAGGAATTTAGAAAAGTAAATAAAGATTATGATGATGCAATGCAGAACGACAATGATAAACTCAAAGAACGGAATCAGGGCAGATATGTAGCAATGTTTGATTTGTTACATAAGTTAGAGATTTATAAAAAGGAGTGAAGCGAAATGACAAGAATTGAAAAGTCAAAAGAGGACGCACGGAACTTAAATGAACTCACGGATCATTTGATTAAATTACTTGAATCGGATGACAGGCGGTTCTCATTTGAATTTTGTGCAGGTGGCACAATGGAGATTTATGACAAAGAAAAAGAAATCGGTTATGCAGTTCATATTACACCGATCGAATATGATGAAGATGGAAACGCAATTAATTTATAGCAAACGCAAAGGCAGTTAGGAGAATAAATACCTAGCTGCCTATTTTATTACAAGAAAGCGAGGAAACGAATTATGGAATTACGGAATAATTGGTATAAGGCAGACAAAGGAAAACATTTTGTGCTTACAGAAAAAGGCAAAGAAGAGTGTGCAAGCTACAAGCATAAAACAGTTGGTGAACCTGTAGACGAATATGATTATGAAGCAACTGAATGGTCAGTTGATAAAGGTTATGTAATCGAAACTGATATTCCAGTATGGACAAAAGGACTTAAGGGATATGAAGTTGTGTATTATTACGAAGGAAAATATAGATTATCAGCAGGTAATCCACAGATATTCCCAACACGCAAAGCAGCAGAAATTTATAAAAAGCATTATGAAGCATATGCATGGTTCAATAAAGATTTAGTGATTGAAGAAGTTGAATATGATGGTGTTCCATTAAACAAACCGAAAATGTACAATGGAAAAGAAATTGTAGATAAAGAACATTACTTTGGACTTGATGCACATGAAGTTGGTGAGTATTTCACAGAGGATATGATTGATTCCTTTATGGATTTATTACCACCAGCTTGTATGAGAAGTGATTGTTCACAGATTGGTGAACCATGTTCAAGTAGAATTGATGAAAATGGAAAGGGCAGAACAACATATTCTACATTCAAAAAGGTAGATGATGGAATTTGGGAATATTGTGGAGATTGTTTTAGAGGTGAAAATTATATGCATGGAAAAGATATTCCGTATGTGAGATAAGGAGATGATACTAATGTTAAATATCAAATGGGATAACGGAGTTACAGGATATTTAAGCAAAAGCGAAAAAGAACTGTGTGAAAAGATTGATAGAGAAATCAGTGCTATCAATGCAGTAAGTAAAACGGAAATATCTGTAATAATCAGTATTGAAGGTGGCAATCAATTCCACATAAAGAAAGATACTGGTTCACTGATTGGATATATGAACGCAGAACAGTGTTGGTATGCATTGAAGGGAATTATGACAAGTTTGTTATACATGGAAAGGCAGGTTGATTAATATGATGCAGTACGAAATAAAAGAACCAAATGGGTTTGGAAGTACATGGATAAAAGTAATAGGTAAAAATGCAAAACAGGAAACAATGACAATAGAGATTGTACATTGTGAAAATCCAGGAGGTAAAAATTCATTACCTTATGCATGGTATAAAAATGGTTGGACTGATAAAGTAATGGAAACCTATATTGGTTGCCATACTTATGTACATGATTCTGAAGGAGCTTGTTTTGGTATTTATAATCCAACAACAAAATTAAGTGATGACGGAAAGAGAAGTGTAATCAACTTTGATTGGTTACTCGAAGATACAGAGGAAAATCAAAAGAAAATCATTGAAGCTTGTATCAAACTATTTGAGTCTGCTACCGGCAAGAGTGCAACAGAAAAGAAAGTTGAACATGTAATGGAATTTGCAAAAGAAAAAGGTCTTGAGGTTGTATCTGAAATGCCTAAAGGTTGGAGAAAAAATCCATTTGCAACAGATCCATATGGAGCTGTGACTATTGATAATGATAAGCCAATTTTTGCTAATCATAAGAAGAACCCAGAATATAAGAGAATGCTGTTGATGGAAGGAGTGTGATAAATATGTTACCACAGATTCAGTATGATAAAGTATTGCTTGGTAAAATGAAAAGCAATTACTTTAATGCAAAGGCATTATATGAAACCATTAAGGCAAATGCAGAAGAAATTCAGAGAAAAGTTCTTGCAGAGAATGAATTTTATGAAACAGAAGATATTGCGAAAAGAATGGAAAAGCGGGGTGGAGATGGTAAGCCTAAACGTATCCTTGATCCTGACTTAACATATATGATGGACTTAGACAATGAGTTGCCACGATTCATTGATTTATGTTATCCAGAATATGTGAAAGCTGGAATTGCAGATTCAAGAGGTAAAGATTATATTCCAGAAGCGAATGCAAAAGATTTGATGTATGAGGCAGAAAAGCAGCTTATAGAGTATGGAATTGATATTATTCCCGATGAATTTGGTGAAAAGGAAACTCTTAGAAAAGCAGTACAGATGATTAAGTACAGAGATAAAGTACTTGATTTGGTATTGAGATTAGAAAGTGGGGAGGTTGAAAATTATGCAGAAAATAATTGACAAAGCTGTTTTATCAGACGGAACGAAAATACAGCTTGAAGATTGGCATAGCGAAAATTCAGAAAAATATCCAGACTTATATGGGTATATGATAGGTGCTTATCCGAAAGCAAAAAATACAGGGAAATGGGGTTGGGTTAGAACAGGTGAAACTTTTAGATTGAGCATTGGTAGGAACGAGTATGCAAAATATACAGATGATATGGTACTTGCTGATTATGAATCATTAAAAAATGGAACGAAAACACTTGCTAATCTACGAGAACATTTTAATGATGGAGCAAAGCATGAATTTTACTTGGGCTTGATCGATAAAGAGCCTGAGTGGTAAAGGAGCGTGATTATATGGCAAAACATATTATTGATAAAGATAATACATTAAAAGCATTAGGAAGCATTAACACGTTATTATCTCAGTCATTACAGATAATAAAAAAGGTAAATGAAGATGAGCAATGGGATTTTTGTACAGATGATGTTTTAGCAAGGCGAGTTAATGATGCTGAAAGATTAATAAAAGAAATATCAGACGTTGTATTTCAGAACGAAAAAGCAAAGTAAATTGTAATTTACAGTGGATTTTTAGAAAGATGAAGGTGATTTATATGAAAAAATATGTAGTAATTTGTTATGCAGTTCATGAAAAAGAAATTGCAAGCCATGATGCATTCGATAATGAGGATGGTGCTTATGCATTTCTTGAAAAGGATGCACAGAATACTTATGAAGAAGAAATGAACAACGCAAGCGAAGAAGATAAAGATTCTATTGACTTTACTATAAGTGATGACGGTACAGCATATCTTTCATCTTACGATGGAGAATATGAATGGACTTGGGAAGTAATTGAGGTTTAATACAGAGAATAATAAGGCAGACGCAAACAAATGTGTCTGTCTTATTTATTTGGAAGGAGAATGTGAAATGCAGTTGATGAAATTTGTAACAAAAGACACCAAAGACAAAAATAAAATTCTTGTATGGTGTACAACAAACAGACTAATTACATTCAGAGATTTCATGCAGTATGTATTGGACAATGTGAAAAATCCCAAAGATTTTATGATTATTGATACGGAAAAGGATCTTGTTTATGACATGTATAAAGTTGCAACAGAAATGTATGGAATGAGAAAGAGAACCTTTGAAGAAAGAATGAATGGTGTGGCGACTGGTAAATGGAATAAATATTCTAACAGTGAAGTGAAAGGAATGTAAAGGAGAATGTGAAATGAATAAAAGTAATTTACGGATTAACTATCACATTGAAATTATCAATGATGCAAAAACATGGGATAAATTTGTAAAGGCAACGGAAAGTCTTAATGTTTCACATAGCGATGCACCTTGGGAGTTATACACAAATAGAGATTTTGACAGCTTTGAAAAAGCATTAGAATATTACATGGTTTGGTATGTAAGCGATGAATGCTTTGATATTAAAATGTGGGAACAGATTTTTATAGACAATGAAATGGTTTATGAAGAATATTGTGAACCGCATTGTTGTACTAAAAGCGAAATGAGAAGAATCATAGACAGAGATACTTATGACAGATTGCGCAATTATGATATGCAAACAAAAGAACTTGAAGAATCCAATGAGTTGATGAGTGGATTTATCAAGCGAATGGGAAAGCAGTTTGAAGAAATGTTTAACAAATATGTAAAGGAGATTGCAAATGAGTAATACAGAATATGTAAGACATAGTGCAGATAAATATGGGTGGAAAAAATATTATTCCACATTGCGTCCTGTAAGTATGGGGACGCAGCCTAAAGATGGATTTATGGATTTTATAAATTATGATGACAGAACGGAAGTTGACGGAAAAATGGTGTGGGCTGAGTTGTATTACAACAGGGAACTTACTGAAAAAGAAATGAGAGATTACGACTTAGTTAAATAGAAAGTGAGGTTGATTGATATGACAATGGAGATATTAAAAACCAGAATAGATGAAATATTAAAGAAAATGTTGGGTGTAAACGAAGATGGCGGCATCGAAATTTATACTGACTATAGAGAAAGAGAACTTTCTGATAGTTTCTTAAAAGAGATATTTAAGCATGATAATCCAAGGGAGGCATTTAATGATGAATTAGCTGATTGGGCTATGGATTATGCAATAGAGTACGGAGAAGATGAGCTTGAAAAGGATATTCGTGAAGAACTGACAGATGAAGAGGAAGAATATTTTACAGATAATTTTGATGAGATATGGGAGTATGTAAGAGAAAATACATATTTTTACTACAACGCAGAGGATTTCAATAATGAAGTCAAAGTAAATATCATGGTGGATTGTGGTAATTGGAATTATGATTGCGTTTGCGATAATGTTCTGAATTGGTATGGAAATTCAGGAGATGGAAGTATTGATAAAGAGTCATCTATGCTGTGGTTAGCAAAAACACAAGGTAAAGCAACTGCATTAAGAAAAGCTTGTAAACAAGTACATAGGGATGACGGATATTATGTAGATAGAGATAAGAATAAAGACAAATTTATTGAAAGCTGCATACAGGAATTTGAAAATCTTCCATCACATATGGCAACTGTAACATTTCTTGTAAAAATGTCATTATTTGATTTATTTGATTTAATCGAATTACAGAATAAAGAATATGACGAAAAGGGAAAATACGATCCACGAAAGAATGAAAAATCAAGATCTTATATAGTTCTTGGAAAAGAAACAATGTGCGGATTATACGATTCTTGGTCTGGCGGTGGTTCTGTATTAGAAGTAGAACTGGATAAGGATGTTAAACTTCCTATTAAATATGCAATCTTTTGTGTAGAGGGATGTAAGATGCATGGATATGATATTGATGAAGTTTATGGACTGATTGATAGTTGTTGGAAAGAAACAGTAAAGGAAATAAAAGAGGTGGCTTAGTATGGATAAAGTAAAAATAGTTTTCCGAAAGAATAAACATAATGATGTGATTGCATTCTTTCCAGAAGTGAGAGTAAATTATGGAAACATTATGTCATATATGCATATTGGTCAGCATGACGAAGCAAGTTATGAATTTTATTTGACTACTCGTAAGGCAAATGAAAATGAGTATGCTGATTTATTTGCTGAGTTGCGTAAGATATATGATGATTGTGAATTGGTAATAAAACAGAGAATTAATTACAACGATTTAAGAGATAAAGCATGGAAATAAAACCAAAGGAAAGAACTGTTTATTTAGAAAGTGAGGCAAGTAAAATGGTTGATTATACAAGAATAAATGTGTCAAAAGATGGCAAATATTTATTCGCAACAGAACAAGGACAGCTTACATACGATTGGGAAGCAAAACTGGTTTACAAATTATTAAAAGAAAAATTTCCAGAAAACGAAGGCTACAAAGTTTCTGTAAAAGAATGGAGAGCAAGAGGAATTGAACCAGATTGGGCGAAGGAGGTAAACGATAATGAAAACAATAATTGATAGAAGCGAATGTAACCCATTAAGTGACAATATTGAAGGCAAGTTAGTAGTAATTAAACCAGATTTTTTCAAACCAGAATTTAAAGATGCAAAATATCAATTTGTACTTGCAACTGGTGGTTTTGGATGTGACGCAGATAAATTTGGAACTGCTGTGTTTGTAACAGAATGTTGTGAAGATCCCGAAGAATATAGGCAAGAAAGATACAATCTTATTGGTGAACCTACAAAAGAAATGATTGAGAAATGGAAATCTTTATATGGTGAGTTTAATGAGAAAGTACAGAAAGCATTGGAGGTGCAGTAATTATGATGACAGAAGAGAGATTCAAAGAGACTAATTATAAAATGAGTTACGAGGAATACAAGAAATGCTGTTGCCAAAGATGTATGAAGGAAGATTGCATTCATAGAGATGCATATAGAAGATTGCCTGAAATTGATGGTGGTCTTGGTTTGTGTCCTAATTTGAAAGGATAGTGATTAGTATGAGAGATTTAAAACCTGGTGATGTTGTTCATGTTCAAGGAATTGTTTGTGAGATTGCAGAAATTGCATGGCAAGAGCCTTGGGATTGGAGAGAGGCATATTACTTAGAGTTTAGAGATACAAACGGAATATACAGAAGTTGGAAACAAAATTTCGATGGTGGTTATGCTGAGTTGAAGGGAGAGTGATTAAATGGAAGAATTACTAAACAAATTAACAGAAGAACAGAAAACAGAGTTGAGTAATCTGTGCCAAAAAATTAATGATATTTTTGAGGAAAATGATAACTTTACTGAAGATGATGTAGATAAATATGTAGGTACTTCATTGCAAAAGGGAATTTACCAAGTAATGAATGAGTTAGGCTTATGGTGTACTATATAAGCTGTCTGGTGAAAATAAAGGTAATTTAGACCACGAAGAAATGTTCAATACCAAATAGCAGATGGACAAAAGATATGATGAATTGTTCAAAAAAGGATTTGTATGGCTTAAATCCTACGGCATGGAAACAGATTGATGAGAACAGATGGTGTCGATTGGAGGGATATTAAAATGAAAATAAGAACATATCAAAACAAGAGAAATAAACGAAAATACATCGAAGTGCATAATGATGGACATCATCATAATTCTGTTCGTCAGTATATACAGCACGATCAGAAAATTGCAGGTCATAAAGTTGGAGTTGTTAGAAATTATACTGGCGATGGAAAACTTCATCGGTGGAGAAAAGGTAACTTAAATGAGCTATTGGAAGATTACAAAGAGGTATAAGTATGGTAGATCAGTGGACAGGTAAATGGACGGAAGAAAAGGATTATAGTACATATCCAAAAGAAAAATGGTGTGATTATGACTACATGGCTGCATGGATCAGAGAACAGAAATATGAGCCAAAAACATCAATGGAAAATTTGATTACAAATATTTTTGCTCATTATGAATGTGAAATTGGAGATCATGTGAGTGAATATGATACAGAGAATGGAAACTTTGATGGAACATATATTGAAGCTGTACAAACTTATGTAACTGATACAGGACTAAGCGAATTTGATTACGAAGTATAGATTGGAGTGATAAGAATGTTAAATGCAACGAATTGGAAAGAATTAAAGAAGCAGTTACGGCAGATACAAGGCAAGGCAGTTTTTAAATTAGAACGTGTTAATAGCATGAACGATGGAACATTTTATAGAGTGTTACACCAGGTAAAACTACATGAGTTAGTTTTCTTTGATGGAAAGCAACCTGTGTATTTACAAGTAGATACAGAAACGGAAAGTGAAATTGAATACTTTGAGAATGGGTTCAGAATTGCAAATTGTACCTATACATTGGATAAAATTATGGAGGTGTAACCATGAACGCTGTACAGGAAGAATGGGAGAAAATGAGAATTGCATATCAGATTAGATATGCAAGAATGTATAAAAAGGTAAGAGATAATGAATTTAATACTGATAATCATGGAGCATTACTTGAAATGAGCTATGTGTTGATTGAAGTGTTTGGATTAACTGATAAACAGATGAGAGAAATTGAAAGAAATGATGGATTAACGAATGCAGACTTAGAAACACAGTAAATAGCAATTTCATTTTAAGATTGGAGTGATTTTATGGACAAGAAAAGTGAAGAATATTTAAGTCAGTATATAAAACTTACTAATAAAATCAAACAGAAGATAGAATCCCATGCAAATAGATACAATATCAGAGCAGAAATATGTGCATGGTATTCAGGTTGGGAAGATTTTTGTTCAGATTGGTGTGATGGATGTGGTTATACAAGAACAGAAGCACGGAAATTATATCATGGTGGTATAGGTGAATTTATGAATTTACCTAATGGAAACGGAATTATTAGATTTGTTATTTAATAGGCAAGTAAACAAGAGTTTCTTTAGAAGAATGGAGGAATAAATATGTGTATGTATTGTGAAAGAAGAACAGACGTAAAATTTGGATGGAAACAACCGAAACTCCCATATCATAGTGATAATCTAAACGAAGGTAGATTGAATGGAAATGTATTAGAAAATGAAAAATGGGACGGGGTTATTCATGATTATCAAACCGCTACTCCAGAATTGATTCTCACTTGTCCTGGTTATTTTAACGGCGAAGGTGTTGGTTCTATTTACATTCCAATAAAATATTGTCCTGAATGTGGAAGAAAATTGGGGGGGAATAAAAAATCATAAGAAATGAGGATTTCAAAAGGAAGGTGAAATGCATATGGCGCATCCTAACGGCCGGGTTTGCGGAGCAAAACGGCCGAAATGCGAAGCTGAACGGTCGCATCACCTTTGATTATTAATTCAGCCTCAGTGATAATAAGTGTATTCATCCAATGGATGAAAATACATTTATTACAGGAGGATAGTGTATGCTGGATTACAAGAACATCATTATCAAACATTATGCGCTTTCTCTTTCAGGAAGCGAAATTGCCCGTCAGCTGGGTGCAAGCAAATCAGGAGTGAATGACTTTTTAAGAGCATTTGATAAATGCGAGTCACTTTCTTATCCTCTCCCACCAGGTATCACGAATTATGGAATCGCTGAACTTGTGTATGGTTCTGTACCTGGATCTGGAGGTCGTAATGAAAATATAGAGTATCCTAACTATGAAGCAGATGCAAAGCTTATGGCAACACGAAAAAACATGACTTTAGTTTTCCTATGGAACAGATACTCTAAAAAATGCGCTGAAGAAGGAAAGCGGTTTTATCAGTATCGACAGTACTGCGAACTCTACAACAAATGGTGCGAAGAGAATTATGAGACTTCCCACTTTGATGCCGTAATAGCCCAAAAGATGGAAGTGGATTTCGCAGGACAGACGTTTGCCATGACGGATCCTCTCACAGGAGAAATACTGCCAATCGTTGTTTTTGTAGCGATTCTGCCGTATTCCCAGTACATTTATGCTGAAGGGATGCTCTCAACAAAGGAACCACAGTGGATCGAAGTCAATAACCATGCCCTTGATTATTTCGGCGGTGTACCTGCATTGGTTGTGTGCGATAACTGTAAGCAGGCAGTCATCGTAAATCAGGACTGGGTTGAACCAGAATTAAACAAGGACTATGCCGACTGGGCGGATCATTATGGCACAGCCATTCTTCCGGCAAAAGTTCGGAAACCGAAGTTCAAAAGTTCTGTAGAAAACGCAGTAGGTATTCTTGAAAAAGGGTTTTTCCATAAGCTGGAAGAACGTCAGTATTTTTCATTGGAACAGTTTAATAAGGATCTTTGGGATGAACTGGAGGCTCTGAATAAGGCACCATTCAAAAAGAAAGAGCATAACAGATACTATTATTGGGAGGAAGAGAAACTTGAATTAATGCCGCTTCCCTCCATGCATTACGAGTACATGGAGAGAAAAACGGTAAAGGTGTCAAGCGACTTCCACGTACGCTTTGACAATGCTTATTATAGCGTAGATAAAGCGTTTTTGCATAAGAAAGTATCTATTAAGGCATCCTCAACTGTTGTCCGTATTTATTCTCTTTCCGGAGAATTTCTTTGTGAATGGCCAAGAGCAACAAGAAAAGGCCAGTGGTCTACAAATCCAGAGCATTTGCCGGATAATTATAAAGGATTTACTCAGTGGAATGGCCCATACTTTATCCAAAAAGCCCAGCTTATTGGAAAGAATACGGAAACCGTTATCCGCACTGTTCTTAAATCAAGGTTGTATGAAGTCCAGACCTACCGCATGTGTCTTGGTATCCTGAACTTCACTAAGAAATACAGTAATAAAGCCCTGGAGGAATGCTGTAAGCAGGCTATTGCATTGAACAAGCAGAAATATACATTCATCAAGAATACGATATCCGTAGTTGCAGATGATCTCGGCGAGGCTGGATACCGGCATTCATCTCCATCCAAGAAAGAACTTGTACGCGGTGGATATGTAATGCCACCTGAGGCGTCCAGTATTGACACTCTCTTATCCCGCAGCAAGGCTCTTGCAAATCAAATGCGAGAGGAGGCGGATGACTGATGCTTACCGGAACTGAACTCATGAATGAGCTTGTTGATGAATTAAATGAATTGAAGCTTTCAACAATGGCGGCTACATTGGATGATCTGTATCACAGACCTGGATTTCTTGAAATGGATCGTCTTACAATGATAGCAGAATTGATTGCTCCACAGTTTCAGGAAAAAGTCAATACAACACTAAAGAATCGGTTAACAGCTGCACACCTAAAAGGATCTCCTGAAGAGTTGACAGACTGCGTTGATTCTGATAAACGAGAGTATCTGCCAACAGGCATAACAGAGATGCTTTCTTCCTTGGATTTCATTGAAAGAGGCTACAATCTCTGCATTCTTGGTGAATCTGATGCAGGAAAGTCATATCTTGCAAAGGCTATCGGCATTAAAGCCTGTAATCGATATAACGTCGGTTACTTCCACAGCGAAGAACTGTTGGAGAGCATGGTCGCCTTAAAAGAACAGGATTATGATAAATATGCTCGTAAAATGAAGAAGTATCTCAAATGGGAGTTAATTATTCTGGATGATTTTCTTCTTCATACCATTACAGATGAACGTGAGATCAAGATTCTGTTCGAACTGCTTGAAAAACGTAACGAACAGAGAAAAAGCACCATTGTATGCTCACAGCGTGATCCAGCTAGTTGGAAGGCAATGATTCTCAACGATGAAGTGTCAGCTAATTCTATTATGAAGCGAGTTACAAAACACTACACTATCAAGATTAACACTCGATAAGTGGTGGTCAATTAATTAAAAACGGGCGGCCGTTATGCTCCGCAGAGCGACCGCTCTAAAACGCATTTGCGACCGCCAAAGAGTGCAAAATGCAGAAATTATGAGTCAAAGCAATTATGAAAAATACGCAGTAATTAAACAGCAGGAATTATTACACAAGGAGAGAAATTTGCAGCAAGCTATTAGTTGTCTTAGAGACAGAAGAAAATTTGCTTCGTTGCAATCTATTGATAGTGCAATAGATTTTGTTGCTGATTTATATGATTTGTCTATTGATGAAATTAAAAGAGCAATGGATGGAGAAGAATATTGGTGTGTATAACTATTAAATAATTGTATGATTGGAGATAAGTATGGATAAGATAAATCAAATTAAAAAAGAAATCATTATATCAATGAAAATGATGGATACAACTATTAAAAATGTCAAAGAATCAGAAGAATATAAAATTGCGCAAGCATATAATCAAGGATTGAGGGATGCTATGGCTATTTTTGAAAGAGAAATGAAACGATGATTTCTTGTTTTAGAAATGGAGGAAATAATTATGAGTCAAACAGTATTTGATGAAAACGATTTTATAAAACGAGTACCAAAAAAGATTTTGGAACGTACCAGAGAAAATATGGAAGTGTATCATATGGATTTAGCTGATTCATTTCAGGAAGCAACAAGAAAGTTGGCTAAAAAAGGTACAACTTTATGGAAAGCATGGTATTATGATGATTTTAGAGAATATGTACCATGTATCTATGAGCCGAAATATTTGGATTTTAGTAAATATCCACTGAAATATAAAGGCAAATAGAATTTTTGAAACGGCTATTTGCTGTAGATTGGAGGAAATCATATGACAAATAGAAGTAAGGAGTGTATAGAATTTAGAAATGACCATGAATCAAAATGTTATTTAGTAAATTCAGACACAAAACAGACTGGATTTCAGAGAATACCATTATCACAAGGATATGAAGAGTACGGAAATGGAAACACAATGTATTTCTTCGAAGCTGTTGGGAAATATGATAGTTCAATTTTAGATATCATTCATGCAAACACAAGAGAAGAAGCAGAGGAACTTATAAATACTAAATATAAGGAAAGATTTAGAAGAAATACAATTATTCCATTTCCGATTAGAGAACTTATTGATGAAAGATAATATTGAAACGGCGATTTAGAAAGGAGTGATTGTTAACATGAAAAAGAATCATTATATTGTAACTTTTAATAATGGAAGAACTGTATTTGCATCAGGATTTAATAAAGAAGAAGCTGAAATACTTGCAAAAGCTGTAATGATAAACAATGGGTTATCTTATGAAATTAAATGTATTAAAACAACAAATAATTTATCTGATATGGCAGATACAGATTTTGTAGCATAGGAAACGGAAATTTACTTGGAGAATATGTAAGAGGTTGGAATATTCAATCTCTTACTTTTTATGGAAAGGAATAGTGAAGACTATGTTTGATTACAAAGAATTTAAGAAGGAAATGTCTAAAAGAGGGCATGAAGTACATAAGAATGGAAAGTATCTTACAATTATTCCTAATAATAATTACGAGGGATACAGTAAAGGATTTATATTTGCAACAGATATTGTTAAAGGTTTTGAGGATGTATTAAAGTTACTAAATATGGATCATTTTAATACTTGGATATATAGTGCAAAATTTAAAGTCATGTGATAAAATTATAGTAATGATATTCAACAGTTGGGAAAACGGAGGTAATTATTATGGCACAGTTAATCGGATTTTTAATTGCAGGATATTTATGTATTTATCTTCCTTGGAAAGCGCACCAAAAGGAAGAATCTCGTAAGAGACAATATATGTATGATAACCTTAATAAGAAGTCTGTTGATGAAATGGAAAAGTGGAGAAAATAGTAATATAAAATAAGAAGGGTGGTTGATGATTATGTTCGGAGGACTATTAGCGTTCTTAGGAATTTATGCAGGAAGTGCTGCAAAGGCAACTTACGACAATTATGACATGAAGAAAACTACTCGTACAGTTGATAAAGATGGAAATGTTCATTACATGGACAGATTGTGCAATGATTATATCAATGGTGAGCGAGTAAAGAGAGTTGAGACAACAGATAGAAATGGAGTTAAGTTGTATTCGACTGTTGGTGTGAATAGCAGTAAAGTGTATGACACTTCTTATGGGAGGGGTACACAGCAGTTATTCGAAATGAGTGAACGTGAAAAGCAAGATGCAATTGAACGTGGTAAATTAGCTTATATGCAGTACAATCCTTATTTTGGAAGATCAGTTACAACGGAAATTGCTACTGGTAGAACAATTACTTGTCTTTTTGCATGGGAACATGGAGATAAACCAATTTATAAGAAATGGTACTTCAGACCTGAGTGCCAGGATAAATTCGGTTATAGAGAAACTGTTAAAGGCGATTATGGAATCGACATTACAAAAGAAGAATATTATAAGCTACAGACTATTGGAATTAGTTATTCGAATCTACCAAGTGATCAGAAAGTATTAAACGACTTATGGGGAAGGAATTGTGTAAAATAAAAACAGAGAAGGGATCACCTTCTCTGTTTAATTAGTCACGTAATTCGAAAAGGTACTAAACCTAATCTTCCAACACAAAAAACATAATAGCATTAAATATTAAATATGTCAATGAGGTGATTAAAATGAAAAAAGACAAATTAACAGCAGAATTTTTTGAAAATGCGATTTGCAAAAATAAAGACATGGAAACAAAAGAATATTGGAGTAATATTTTTAAGTCTAATTTGAAAACTTTTTTGGATGAAGTGGATGAGAATGACTTTAAGGAAATTAGAGATAATGTAAATTCAGATTATCTAATGGATTATAATACATATCAAAATCATTATAGTTTTATTTGCGAAGTGATTGACATAGATATGGAAGATACATATGAGCCTTACAAAAGACAAATGAATAAAATTAAAAGACTGTCTGAAGGATATTCAAATATTGTTCAAAAATTTCCAGACAATATTGATTATAATGTTGAATTTTCGAGAAGTAGCTTGTCTGTATATTTGAATACAAACGTTCCTGTTGCAGAGAATAATATTGATAGATTTCTTAATATCGGAGAAACAATTAGAGGGATCAATATTACAGAAACATACTCTGAATATGAAGAAAGTGATTACAAGAATAAAACAATTGTGATTAGAATGTCGGATCACGATTTTGGTGGAAACAGAGACTACTCATATAAAATACCTTGTATCAATATTGTTTTAGAGAATAAATAGATTGGAGTGATAAGAATGAAATCAAATTGGAAAGAGTTAGATTATTATCATGCGGAGTTTTCAAAGTTAAATGACAAAAACTTTGTCGAAGAGTATTTGGGATGCAAAATTAAAAAAGAGGGTAGAGATATATTTACTATAGAACTTGCAAATGAACTTATAGAAAAAGCGAATAAGGCATATAAGGAAAAGTATGGAAAAGATGTTGATTTTAACTATGTTAAATTAGACATGACAAATATAGTTGAAGATATAGAGAATATATTAGATGATGGAGTATCGCACCCAAGACGAGAAATTGGTAAAACAAGAGTTGGAAAATATGATAAGAGAAAAAATATCTTGAGAATTTGGGAAGACGATGTTCCAGTATATGAAAACAACAACGGTAAAATATGTAAAGATGTTTGTGCATTAGCCGATAGTTTGATGTAAAAGGAGAATGTTGTTATGAATAATATTATATACAAAAATGAGGTTAAAAGAGCATATAGAGTTCTTGGGTATAGAGCAGAATCACAGAACACCATTGATATTAATGGACTATATGAAGATAATATGGTTGATGAGATAGAAAGAGATGCATTGTTGAAGTATAATAAAGAACTTGCTAAAAGATATTATTAATTAAAAGATTTAAAACGGAGAAATAATAATGCTATTATACAAAAACGTAGATATTTGTGATTTGAAATCCATAATGGAGAATGGAATTCTGAGCATGGATGAGTGTGGAAACAACAATTGGGACAAAGGAAAACGAGCAGAAAACGATACATCGGTGGTATATTTATTTAGCCCGATCGGTAAACAGAACTCATTCCCTAATTATGGTGCAGCATTACTGGAGGTTCAATGTGAAGCAAAGGAAAACAAAATCGGTAAAACAGATACGCATGTAGACGATTACATAGAATATATTACAAAAAGAGTTGAACCATCAGAAATAAAAAGAGTTATTATTCCTAAAATTTTTAAAGATTACATTTCAGTTCCTCAAAATGTTGGAATTACATGGTGTGAATTGAAGGCAGAACGTTATGGGGATAATGGATTAGAAGAATGTAGCAATAAAATTTTGGAACAGTTTGCAAAAACCGCCCAATTAATGGATTCTACAGATTTTAACTTCTTTAGAGGCACAACGGAAAAACGCACGATGATTGATTTGTACAATATAGAATACATATTCTAAGTAAATAATAGTTTCTTTTGAAGATTGGAGGTAAAAATATATGAAATATGGAGATATTGTTGTATATAAAAGTCTGATTGGAACAGTAGTAAAAAGCGAAAATGATTTTAAGTTCCATCCATGCAATTATGGACGTTGTTATTTTAGCGAGTTAGATACGATCACAGATGCTGATGTAAGAGAAGCGACACCTGATGAAAAACTGGAATTAATAAGGGAAGAATTTACATGGGGCAAAGTGATTGATATACATTGTATTGGAGAATATCAGATTATAGAATACGAAAGCAAAACTGCACCTAAACATTTATGGAATACATATATTAATTATGCTGATACAAATAATTCTTATATGTCTTTAGACTCGGCATTAATTGGTTGTATTGGACGTAAATACGAAGGCGCAAATGGAAAGGCTGCAATGTATTTTGAGAAGATGATTGGTTTGGAATAAAACAATTTGAAGATTGGAGTGAATAATATGGATAAAATAGACAAGAAGACATACATAGGAATCGTAAAATTTACATTGGAATCAATGGTTGATCTTGCAAAGTCTGATAAGAATTATAATCTTGCGGCAGATACAATTCATTATTATGAGACAACTATTAAACCAGAAATGCAAATTAGCCAGGATGAATTTTTAGAATTGTGTAAGGAAGCTGGAATTAAATAAAGAGAGGATATAGATATGCAGATTAATTTATCATCGGAAAGCGTAGAAGTTATTATGAATTCATTAAGAGATTCAAAAAGAAACCTAAATCAACAGATTGACAAATGGGATAAAATTAATGAGCCAAGCAGGGCAGAAATATGTAGATCACAATTAAAAGAAGTAAGCGATGTATTATTAATTTTTGAAGAAGAATTGTATGCCAGATAACCAAGGAAACCAAGTTTTCTTGTGGAATGGAAAGGAGAATAATAGTGTATGAAAATTAAAGATTTTCTTGAAAATTTTAATGGAGATAATCATATTAAAATTTACGATAGTTATGATTTTAGCACACATAGATATAATCATGTACAGGAAGCAATTTCTTCCTATGGATATTTCACAGTTAAGAGCTGGGATATTGCAGATGGTGTATTAAAGATAACAATTCGGTCGCAGTTTTAATACTAAGAAATCTAAGTTTTAGGAGGTATTATTATGACGGTAAAAGATATTTTAACAATAACAGGTGGAAATACAAGATTTTATATTCAAGGAACAACAGAAAAAGACGAAATTGTTCAGTTAGCATATGGAAAAGTTGACGATATTAAATTCCCGTTAATTCCCTATGGAAAATATGAAGTACAACACATTTCAGTAGATGAAAATTATTTATATATTTGCATAGATGATAATATTAGCTTTGCACAAATAAATCCAGAATTAACAGATATTACTTGCGGTGGGTTTACAGGCTATATAATATAAAAATACCAAGTAAATTTAACTTTCCTTTGATGATTGGAGGTAGAAAAATGGAAAATAAAAATTTAGACAGCTATGGATATTTATTAAATTGCCCAGATGAAATGCTTGGCGATGTGAATAAAACGATGAACGATAAACGAGCCATCATAAATTGGAATAATTTTAATGTAGGTGATGCTTTTTACACAGAAAATATTTACAGATGTGCAATGGTAGATCACGTAATGAAAAGAATTATGTTTGTAACTGAAGAGGAATATAAAAATGAGTTTGAATTAAGATATAATAACAATAAACATAAAAAGCCAGATATGAGAGAAAAGATAAAAGAATATATTAGTGAACTTGATATAGAAATTAACAGACTTGGAGATTTATTAAAAAATACTGATAGTCCATATGATTTACAAATTAAAGGTAGGTTGAATACAATAATCGAAGTAAAGAATGATTTACTCGGAAGATTGAAAGAGGTGATATAAATGAAACAGTATGAAAAATTACAAACAGATATGCAACAGAATTTATCAATAGATGAAATATCTGGGTATTTATTTGCATTAAAAGATGAATACGTTGCATATTGCAATCAAAATGATAAAAGAGTTGATGATATATATTCATTGGCTTCATTTTTAGACACTGAGTACAAAGAGGTACAATAAATAATGGAACAATGGGATATTACATGCTGTAAATGTGGGAAATTCATTCTAACAGAACAAAAGCAAGATGTGACAGGCAATATAAAATGTGTCAGAGGTAGTTATGACAATGGATTCTATAATGGAATTGAGGATCAATTCTATTGTAAAAAATGTGCTGATAAATTAGGATTGAGGTGATGTAATGTACGAATTTTCAAAAGAGATTATCGAAAAAATCAATACAGCAAAATGTCTTACTGTAAAAGAATTAAGGATAACCGAAGTTGCATTAAGAATGTATGAATTAAATGAAGATATTTTAGATGAATCTACTGGATTATCGAATAACGATAAATACGAATTAAAATATAAGTGTTAAAATAAATGATTTGCTTGGAAGATTGGAAGAGGTGATATAAAATGACTAATGGTATTAAAGAGAAAGACATTCGTGATATGCAAAAATGCTTTGATAAAATTGAAACGATTCTAAAAAGGATTCAGGTATATAATCCTGAAGCACGAATTATTTGTATTGAAAGTGATACAATAGCTCTAGTTAATTTCAATGGTGAGTTTATTGATTCAGCTCCACAAATAAAAGATGAACATATTGTTGCAAGTCAAAACATACCAGCAATGGATAACTATTGTTAAAAGAAATGACGATTTCTTTTGAAAATTTGGAGGTGAATAGATAATGGATAATATAGTTTATATGTTTGGAATTGCTATTTTAGAACATGATGGATATTGTGATCCTATGGATGACAGTACACAGTATAAAGTTATTAAATGGAAACTTTCAGATATGAATAAATATAACGGAGAATATGCTGTTATAGGATTCGATGGTTCATTGAAAATATATGAATCAGAAGGTAAAAAAATATTTGACGGCTCATTACTTGATTCCTCTGATTTTTGTAATAAATTAAGAGAAAAGATATAACCCAAAGAAAAATTGCTTTCAAGTGGAGGCAGATGTGTTATATAATATTGGTGATAAATTGAAATGTAAACATGAATTTAGCGGTGAAACCGAGGAGCAGCAATGATTAATTTGAATTGGTTGAAAAATAAGATATGTGAAAAAGAGATTGTTTGGGATAAAATCCGAATGTACGGAGAGGAGGAACATCAATTCAGCTATTGGATAATGGCAGTCATCTCCACCGATAATAAGATAGAATGGTATGTAAAAAATACAGCTATTAACGAAGTTATTTTCGAAGGAAATACATATGAATCCTGTGTTAATTTTCTTGAAACACTTATAAATAAGTTGGTTGAAACTGGAAAATATAAATATTTGGAATAAATGAAAGTAGAAGCAGAATAAACTGCTTCTTTTTTAATGCAGAAAACGAGGTGATAATAATGAATATGGGAAATCCAAAAAGAGCATCAAGATTTTTATGTCTTCACTGTATGAAAATTAATCAGTTAGGAAGTGGTATACAGAGAAATGGAAATCAGCGTAAGAAGAAACATATCAAAGACTTAACATGTTTTAATGAAGGCTGTAATGGAGAAATCACGAAAAACGTAGAAATTCGTTGGTGTGACGATTATCTGGAAATGTTGGATTATGCTCAACGAATTAGATCACGTTATTATACGGATAAAGTAGAGAATAATATGTAGGAAGGTGGAATATAGTATGGAAAGTTATAAAATTAGTTATAATGGTGATACTCAAATTAAAAATATTCACCATATAGGTGTTGATTATAATGGAAATTATTATAGCGTGATTTTCGGAGAATATGTAAATGGAGGATTCTTTAGTATTCCAAATTGGAATTGCGGTGGTGAGTTAGCTGGGTTTAGTGATGTGTTTTGGAATACAGAATCTATTCAGAAATCATTAAAAAGTAAAAGAGCAGCTAAAGCTATTGCAAAAGCGATATCAGATTATGTAAAGGAGTGATTGGTATGTGTTATAAGATAGAAGTACAAAATAGAAACGCAGAGAAGCTTAATAGGAAGTTGGATGAGTTAAATCTTCCTATATATATGAGAAAATATTTCACTGTTAGAATAGAGAGTAAAGCAGGTGCGTTGAATTATCTTGGAGTTATTGTAGATTTACTCAATTGGTTTATTGAAGAAAAACTTATTGACAAAACAAATATTTCAGATATTAAGCCATCGGATTTTACCGATATTATGGCAGAGGATATTACATTATATTTGAAAACTAAAGAACAGAATGGTATGTCACCAACCACATTGGAAACTAGAAAGCATATGATAAGTAGCTTTTGGGATTATATGAGTAGAGTAATGGGAGCTGAAATTAAAGATAAATTCTTCAAAGATGTAACATATAAAGGAATTCCATCTGGAAACAATTTAACTAAAAAACTTCCAACAGAAAAACAGCTTAATGATATGGAAGAGAAAATAATGTGGAAAAAGGATATTCCAGTAAGAAATAGAAATATTGCTATCTTTCGTGTATTAAGAGGAACTGGAATAAGAGAATCTGAACTTGCTGGTTTAGATTTATCTGATTTACATTTGGACGAAGAAATGCCATATATTACTATTCTTGGTAAAGGTGTGTACCGAGAAATGCAAAATAGAACAGTATATCTTAGCGGATCTGCTCTGAAAGCATTAAGAGAATGGTTAGAATACAGAAGCACCTTAGATAATATTGTAGATACGGAAGCTGTGTTTGTAAATAAAAATGGCACACGTACAACGGAAAGAAATATCAAACAGATATTTGAGAATTATGGAAATGGTATTACTCCACATATGATGCGACATTATTATGCTAGTATAATGAACAGAAATGGAAATCTTGCATTTGTTCAGCAGCAGTTGGGGCATAGTAGTGTAAATACAACAGTTAATAATTATGCAAACGGAGCTGTTGGTATGAGAGAAAAATTAATGGAGATGTGATTTGATTATGGTTGAATATATTGGGAAGAAAATCAGAACTGAAAATAAAATAACAGTAAGAGGGCTTGCGAAAATGGCTGATATTGCACCAAGTACAATTAGCAAATGGGAAAATGGAAGTGCTGTTCCTGATTTAGCTGTATTGGATTTGGTTGCCAAAGCTATGAAAGTGAATCCGTTTGATTTGGTTAAATTTGTGTAATATGTATACGACACTAATTTTTAGTGTCGCTGTGAACTTTGTTAACTTCGTTTGTTACGAGATTTCGAATCCACCCAGATAAGGTTCGCCCATCTGTACATGCAATTTTTTCAGCCTTTGCTTTAACGTCTCTTGATAAGACAACCATTACTCTTGTGTTCTCTGGTTTGATTTTACCTTGTGGCATATTATCTTCTCCTTTATCATTTTATAAACTATATTATAAGTTGTTGTAAACTGTATGTCAATTATTTTAAAAAACTGGCATAAACCTATTGACAAGTTGTCATCAACTTGCTATAATGCGAAGCATAAGAAGTAAACAAAAGATAAAAACGTAGGACATTACATAAGAAGAAAGGAGGTAAAAGGAATGACTGTAAACTTTGGGGATGTTATGATGATTGACTTTGGAGAAGACAATATTAATTCAGTTCAAGTAGGAGTAAGACCAGGTGTGATCATTCAGAACGACATCGGGAACAAATATTCTCCAACCTCAATAGCTGTTCCTTTGACCAGTGAAATCAAGAAATTAAATATGCCATGTCATAAAGTCCTACATATGAATGAACAAAATGGCTTGACGGAAGATTCAATGGTGCTTGGAGAGCAAGTAAGGGTAATTGACAAAAATTCGATATTATACAAAATGGGCACTTTAAACGATGGTGAATGTGATCTTGTCGTTAAAGCATATTTTGCAAATGTACCTAGAAGGAGGGTTAGTTGTGGCTGAATATAAGACTATCACAAAGAAAGAATTGACAGAATTGCTTGATAAATATCCAGAAGATGAAGAGTTCAATATTATCCAAACTCAACTTGGAATGACAATTATTCCATTAGGAGGGCGGATAGCAAATAAGGTAGACATTTTGGAAATTGCAAATGCAGCAAAAACAATGATTTATTCAGAGAATAAATTCATGTCACAAGTTGACATGCACAGTGTAAGGCAAGATATATTTAATATAGAAAGAAATGGTGTAATGAATACGTTACTACTGCCGAGATTTTCTAATAAAGAATAATTTTAGTGTCCTGATTATAGGACACCATACATATTAAAATGCAAACATGAACAAGAAATCGAACAAGTGTTTGTTTTATACTTGACACAAACATATGTTTGGACTATGATTATTATTGTAAGAGAAATAATGGAAATAAAAACAGTCCGAATGACGTGGCTGCAACCACATATGTCATTCAGACTGTAACTCAACCAACCAAGATTAAGTCATTACATATTTTGGCATAATTTTCCAGTTATGTCAAGTTCAGTATGGCTAAAATCATAGCCTGTTTCCAATATTTTATCAAAATTTAATATTTAGGGCATTCGCCAAGCGGTAAGGCACAGGAATTTGATTCCTGCATTACATCAGTTCGAATCTGATATGCCCTGCTTTGTGACATTCCACCCGGTATGTTACAGAACGCAAGTGATTTCCTTGTAAGAGCAAAATGTGTAGTTGCTATAGTTCTACCATAGTCTAATCCACTAACGGATTACAAGCTGATACTATACTTCCTGATAAACTTGCGATAGTGTCAGCGACTTGGATCATTAGCACAATTGGTTAGTGCATTCGGCTCATAACCGAAAGGCTCAGAGTTCAAGTCTCTGATGATCCATTGCTAAATCAAACAAAGAGAGGAGATGATTACGTTGGCACAATATGTAATTACAGACGGTTCTCGTTGGATTATGAGAAATCGTAATGGTAAATATGTTCCAACATCTTGCGAAGCATTGGCTGATATATTTTCAAATAAAGCAGCCAATAATCTATATAATAACTCGCTACCCAAAGCCTTGAAATCAGTATTTCATATCCAGAAAATTGATACCCCACCCGATAATATAAAGCAGATTACACAATCAGAAGTGGAAAATAATACCGAAAAAGTTATGGTTGCTGAAAATATCCAGAAATGGATTGACAAAATAACTGATCTTAATGGATTAGCAACAGATGCATTACATAGAAAAGAAGAGTTGTGTGAAGAACTTAGCTTTGTAGACAGGGAATTATCCGATATCAATCATTATATAGAATTTTGCAATCTTAATGCAGCACAGGGATGGAAAGCATATAAGATGATAAAGGAACGGAGGATAAAAAGAAGAAGTATCAAAAATGAGATACAAATTCTTAACATTATTCTTGATAAAAAGATTTCTGACACAGTTACAAATGAGATTTTGGAGTCCATGTCGAAAATGGATAAGCGTACATATGAACCACGAGTAATGAACGAGCTGTTTGATTTGTAAAGGAAGGATATACATATGGTGATTTGTAAAAATTGTTACATTCCGATGATTGGAGTTATGTCGTTTTCAAAGGACAAGCATGAGAAATTCTGTCGCTGTCCTAAGTGTATGGCAGAAACAAGACATACAAAATTAGACGATTCTGGATTAAATTTTGGAGAATATTTACATAGAGAGATTAAGAAGGGGAACTAATTACATAATGGAAATTCAAGAAATGTTGGAGTGGTACTGTGATCATAACATGTACCATTTAAAGAAAATGTGCTATCCAATGTTAATAAAAATCGGTGGTATATCAAGCAAAGATTATGATGATTTCTATTCTATTGCATTAAGCGTTTTGGCAGATGTCGCTTTAAAATACGATGAAGATAATGATTGTGATTTTGATGGTTTTTTGGCGAGCTGTATTAATAGAAAATTTAAGACAGAAATCCGTGACCGTAATCGAAAAAAACAAATACCGGCAAAGAAGTTAGAGAGTACAAGTAATCTTGTTACAGAAGATGGACTGGAACTTGGAGAAACCATTCCATCAAAGTTTGATACATATGAAGCTGCTTGTGAATATTTGTTTGAAGGTACTAAGATTCAAAGATATTTGGATAAGTTATCATATACGCAACGCAAAATCGTTTCGCTGTTATCTGATGGATATAAGGCAAAGGAAATCAGAGAATTATTACATATGGATAGCAAACAATATTCTAATAATCTTGCAGCTATTCAAGCATATGAAAATGTAAAAATTTTAATGTAAACATAAGGAGGAAATAGTCATGGCAAACAAAGTAAGAGAAGAAAATATCCCATTAATTAACTATACCAATGAGGTAAAAGATGAAGATGTTAGTGATAATCAGGACGTACAGAGATATTTCTGTAGTGACAAGCCATTTGTTAATGGAATTGGCGTTACGATTTTAACTGGTGACTATCTTCCACCTTTAATTTTAGCTGAAGTTCCATTAAATGAAGATATCGTACAGAAATATATTGTGGATGGTCTTCAGAGAACAACCGCATTAATGCAGATTAGATACGGAAATCATAAATTTACTGGTGCTATTGAAGATAGTGAAATTGAGTACCAAGAAAAACAGGTAGATGAAAATGGAAAATTCTTAAAAGATGATGACGGGAATTTTGTATGGGAAAAGAAAACATTTGATATTAAAAATAAAACATATGATGATTTTCCAAAAGAACTGAAGAAGCGTTTTGACAATTATCAGCTCAGAATTGCCACATATCAAAATTGTGATATGAAAAAGGTAAGCAAATTGGTAAGAAAGCTGAATGTACAAAGAGGAATGAATACAAGTCAGAGAGCATTGACTTGGATTCCTACATATGCAAGAAAAATTAAAAATATTGCTGATGAAGGATTTTTTAAAAATAGTATTGAGTATTCTGACACTGCCAGAAAAAATGGAGAATATATGCAGAGCGTATGCCGATCTGTTATGAATGTTTTTCATTTTGATGACTACAAACGTGGTGCAAAAGAAATATGTGATTATCTCGAAGATAATAGTAACATTGAAGAATTCAATACAGTCCATGAATATTTTCAAAGAATCGAAGCAGCTTGTAAAGATACTTGTAAAGATATTCTTGTCAAAAAAGATATTCCTGTATGGCTGACAGTATTCAGTAGATTTGTAAAATGTGGTTTAGAAGATAGCAAGTTTGCAGATTTTATTCATGAGTTATCAGGAAAATTACATAGTATTGATGTTAATGGTGTCAGTTACGATTCGTTAAATAAAGAGTCTGGTACTACAGACAAAAAACTTGTAGTTGCTAAAATTAATACATATACAGCTTTGATGAACGATTTTTTACATTTTGATATAACAGAAACAAGTAGCACAGAAGTAGAGAATAACAATACAGAAGAAAATGCTGAAGATAATACGGAAGAAAGTGTTCTTTCCTTTGTTCAAGAAAATGCAAATCCAAATGTGACAGACGAAGATATAAACCTTTACACAGACATGGTAGAAGATTGTGTTAAGATTGACGATCCAGTTTATAAAGAGTGTGGAATGGCATTAGTAGCACTCATGGCATATGCTTGTCAAAATGATAAGGATCAGGATTTTGAAAAATGGATTGAGAATTACAGAAATAAATCTGATTTTAGTTCATCACAGAAAGTTAATTATACATATATGAAACGCAGCTTTGATAATTTTATAGCAAATGCGTAATCAATTTGGTAATAAGCAATAGCTTTTACATAAAATATGGGCAACGATATGTCGTGAAGTTGCTGTTGCCCATCTCGCATATCAACTAGGAATAATCCAGAAGTCGATATACATATATAGTATCTCATTTCTATGGCTGAATCAATATCCAAATGACATTCTTCTCGTTCTGAGTTGGATTATTCCATTATTAAAAATGGTAAATGAACAGAAATTAAAATAGAAATATCAAAATAAAGTTCGATTTCTTTGGAAAATGAAAGGAGAAAAATATGATTACAAAGACATTATATACTTGTCAGTTCTGTAATACTGATTATACAAAGAAAGAAAAAGCAATGGAATGTGAGAAGAATCACAAAGTTTTGGAGACAGCAACAATTATAGGCAACTATAAATCATTAAAATCTATCCCAGATGGATGCCCTACGAAGGTTAAAGTGAAGTTCAAGGGTTCAGATAGGTGGATAGAGTATAAGAGATAATTAGGAGGTTGTTTTTATGAGTAATGAATTTAGAAAATGTAATTTTTGTTCGTACTACGATGAATATGAAGGGTGTGAATGGGGATGTAATAACTATGAAGACTTTAAACCAGATAATGACAGAATTATTACAAAAGCAAAAGAAAAAGGAATATCTGTAGCAGATGTGGTAGCCTTAATAAATATAAATTGAAGCACAAGAAAACTTCGTTTCTTTTGGATTATAAACGGAGAATATAACAATAGAAGCAATTAACAAAAATAAATATAAGAAAGAAGAGGTACAAAACATGGATGGATTTATGATGTTTAAGAAGGCTTTGGAAAAGCACTTCGATGAAATGCAGAAAGAGGCAACACATTTATTTGAGGTAAATGTAGATAAGGATGAATTATGGAATACATATCTTGATAGCTTCCCTGCTGGTACAAATGAGATTTTCAGAGAACGTAGAGAGCATGATTGTAGTTGTTGTAGACAGTTTATTAAGAATATTGGTTCTGCTGTCACTATCAAGGATAACCAGATTCATACGATTTGGGAACTGAATCTTGGCGATACAACATATCAGCCAGTATGTGATGCACTTGATGCTTTTGTAAAAGCTCATACAGTTACAGATATTTATACAACTAAGTTCCCTAAGATTGGTACAGATTTTAACTTTGAGGAAATCAATGGAAAGTCTCATCAGTGGGATCATTTCTTCTTAGAGCTTCCAAGCAAATTCGTAAATAGAAGTAGTCGTTCTAACGAGGAAGTTAAAGGACAGTTCAGAGATACAAGAAATGTATTTAAGCGTTCTCTCGATGAGATTACTATGGAAGCACTTGATACAATTCTTGAACTTATCAACTCAAATACACTTTACAAGGGCGAAGAGTGGAAAGGTGTACTCACAGAGTTCAAGAAGTATAAGAAGGAATACGATAAGCTGACTTCTGATACTGAAAAGGATTTATATACTTGGGAGAAGTCGGTAACAGCAGGTATGGCTATCGGTAGAATTAGAAATCATTCTATTGGAACACTTCTTATTAATGTAAGTGAGGATATGGATCTCGATACGGCAGTTAAGAAATATGAACAGATTGTCGCTCCAAGCAATTATAAGCGTCCAAAGGCTATTTTTACAAAGAAGATGCTTGAGGATGCAAAGAAGACCATTACAGAACTTGGATATATGGATTCATTACAGAGAAGATTTGCTAATCTGAATGATATTACTGTAAATAATGTACTGTTCTCAAATAAAAGTGCTGCAAGAAGAATAGTTGGCGCAGATGATATTTTTGGTCAGATGGAAAAAGATGTTGCTGTAAGTCCTAAGAAGTTTTCTAAGGTTGAGGAGATTTCAGCACAGGATTTCATTGATAAGGTACTTCCAACTGCAAAGGAGATTGAAGCTTTTGTAGAGAATAAACATGAGAAGAACTTTGTTTCTATGATTGCACCTGTTAATTCAGATGCTAAGACAATGTTCAAATGGAACAATGGATTATCTTGGGCTTATTCAGGAAACATTACTGACTCTGAAATTACAGAAAAAGTGAAAGCTGCTGGTGGAAGAACTGATGGTGTTTTAAGATTTTCACATAGTTGGAATTATGATGGAATGAGAAATGCTTCTCTTATGGATTTACATGTATTTATGCCTGGTTCAAATCAGAATGTTGTTATCAAGAATGGAAAAGAAATTCATGATAATTATGGAAATGATGAAAGAGTTGGATGGAATCATAGAAGACATTATGCTTCGGGTGGAGTTCAGGATGTAGATTATACCGCTCCTGCTCCTATTGGATATGTTCCAGTTGAAAACACAACATTTCCTTCAATTGATAAATTGAAAGAGGGTGTATACACTTTTAAAATCCATAATTGGAATTTTAGAAATCCGACAACAGGTGGCTTTAAAGCAGAAATTGCATTTGGCGGTAATGTTTATAGATTTGTAAGAAGAGAACCATTACAGCACAAGGAATGGATTACTCTTGCAAAATTAGAATTAAAAAATGGCGAGTTTAGTATTCTTGAGATGGCAGAGAATGATAGTACACCTATTGAAAAGTGGAATATCAAAACGAATCAGTTTGTTCCTGTATCAGTAATCAGTTATAGCCCAAATTATTTTGATGAACAGGACGGAATTGGTCACAGACATTTATTCTTTTTCCTGAAGGATTGTGTGAACAACGAAAGTCCTAATGGATTCTATCTTGAGTTCCTTGACAATGATTTAATGAAGCACAAGAGAGTATTTGAGGCATTAGGGGCTAAATGCCATGTAGTAGACACTGATGATCAGCTTTCAGGAATTGGATTCTCTATGACAAAGAGAGCAGATTTAGTTGTTAAGGTTAAGGGTGCAACAGAGCGTGTAATGAAGATTAAGTTTTAATTAGAAAAAGAAAAGGAGATTATTATTATGACAAACAACGAATTATTTATTAATGCAACAAGAGCAAACTATCAGTTCCCATTCAGAGGGATGATTAATGTAATTGATTTGTGGGATTTATCTCTCACAAGTCTGGACTCAGTATTTAAGACACTCAATGCAGAAGCAAAGAAGTCTGAAGAAGAAAGTCTTCTGAATACCAAGTCAAAGGAAGATGAAGAGATTTCTAATAAGATTGAAATTGTCAAGTATATTGTTGGTGTGAAGCTGAATGAGAAGAAGAAGAGAGAAGACGCTAAGAAAAATGCTGAGATGAGACAGAGATTGCTTGAAATCAAGGCTAAGAGACAGGATGCAGCACTTGAAAATATGTCTGATGAGGATCTGGATAAGGCACTTGCAGAATTAAGTGAGTAATTGTTACAAATATACCATATATAGTATTGAAAATAAGCAATATATACTATATATGGTATATATGTTACACTAGAATGAATCGCACATTTCCTATGGAATTTTGGAGGTGAAATCTTTTTGAAGGTTGTTGGAAATAAAGAAAATGTCAATCAAATAAGATTGACACATAAAGGTTTGAACGTCAGATTTAATTGCCTTATGAAACCATTACCCTACGTTGCTGACAATATTGATATATCTAAGCCTGAAATAATTGAGATAACATTTAATGATTCTTATGAAATAGATAACTTAATACATATATTGGAAAAATTCAAAAAAGAATGTTCTGAGTATATTGGAGAATGGAGATAACATTATGACGAATAAAGAGCAAAATAATTTAAGCAAATACATAGCATTAATTCTTAGACATAGACCTGATGTTGTTGGCATCACATTAGACGAACATGGCTGGGCTAATGTATCAGATCTATTAAATGGAATTAATAAAACTCAGATAATTACAATGAAAATGCTTGAAAAAATTGTAGAAGAAGATTCTAAACAGAGATATTCATTTAATCGAGAGAAGACGCTTATCAGAGCAAATCAAGGTCATTCTGTAAAAGTCGATGTAGAATTGAAAGAGTGTATGCCACCAGATATTTTATATCATGGAACAGGTGTTAAATATTGCTCTTCAATCAATAAACAAGGGTTAATATCCAAGAGTCGTTTATATGTCCATCTATCAAAAGATATTGAAACAGCAACAAATGTTGGTAGTAGACATGGCGAATCGTTTATTTATAAGGTTAGAGCAAAAGATATGTATAATGACGGATATAAATTCTTTTTATCTCAAAATGGTGTATGGCTTACAAAAGAAGTACCAATCTGTTATTTAGAAGGAGAATAATACAATGTCAAACTTATATGTATATCTAATGCGTTCTCGTAACAAGGATAATAAGGGTATTCCAAATTTTAAGCAACGAGATAAGACAATTCTTGAATATAAAGAGAATGAAGATAAAATAATTGAAGAATTTAAAAGTTTTGCAACTAAAGGAGTTTCTGGTGAACAGACAAGATTATATAGATCAGTTAATTCTAGGAACGAAGAGAAAATCAGAGAAGAGTTTACTATTCGTCTGTTAAGAGATAAGCTAAGTGTAACTCAGCTCAATCGCACATTGGCATCCGTTGCACAGCAAGTACAAAATCGAGATGAAAGCAAATGGTTATTTGATTTTGATGTGGATGATGCGATTCTTGTGAAAGGATTTATGGAAGATATTAATCATTTTTCTAATATTCCATTGAGATATATTGAGAAACATAAAACTCCTCATGGTTATGCAATTGTCGTAGAACATGGATTCGATACAAGAGAGTTGATGGAAAAGTGGAAAGATTATGATATCACATTGAAGAAAGATGAGTTGTTGTTTTTGGATATGATAACGAATAAGTGATATTTTATTGATATAACAAAAATTGAGGTGAATTTGAAAGAGGTGATATAAAATACTATATACGAAAATACCAAATATTAATATTTTAGAAGAAGATTATCTTACCAAACAACAAATCATTCAGTTTCTGAATATATCTCCAAGTGTTTTTGATAAATTAAAAATTCATCCAGTTAAGAAGAAGGATGGGTTTGGTTTATACAGAACAGATGAATTATTACAGAAAATTCAAAACCGCATAGAAATTTTTCTTAGGTGTGAATTTATTAAAAATTATGAAGATTATTTGGTGAGTAAAAGTGGTGAAATCTATTTGGTAAAAGGAAAGATTATACCTTATAAATTAAAATCTAAAATAGATAAATATGGATATGAAACTGTCACATTAAGCAATAGATACGGCAAAAAATATATTGGAATTCATAGAGTTGTTGCAATGACTTATCTTGAAAATCATGGTAATCTACCACAAGTCAATCACAAAGATGGAAATAAATTAAATAACGATATTATGAATTTAGAGTGGTGTACTGCGAAATATAATATAAATCATTCTTTTGATTATGAATTGAATAAAACAGGAATAGATAATTGGAAGTCTTCTCCTGTTATTGCATATAGGAACAATAATGAAATTGATGGAATATATGAAAATATTTTGGACTGTTCTAAATATTATCATATTAGCGAGAATACAGTTAGGCGTTCTGATAAAAACAAAACAACGAAAGGAAAATGTGGTTATTATTTTCGTAAGATTACCAAGGAAGATTTCTATAAAATGAAGGGAGATGACAGATATAAAGACAAAATCATTACATATATCAATGCCAAAAGGCTGCAAAGAATTAATCAATATTCTGCATAGTAATGGATATGAGGCATTTTTATGTGGTGGTGCAGTGAGAGATAGTATTCTTGGCAGACCAATTCACGATTATGACATTACAACTTCTGCCACACCAGATGAAATGATGGAAGTATTCAAGGACAAGAGAATTATTGAAACTGGATTACAGCATGGAACTATCACAATTTTAATTGACGGTGAAGGATATGAATGTACCACTTACAGAATTGACGGTAATTACTCAGATAGTCGTAGACCTGATAGCGTAACATTTACACGAAATCTTAAAGAAGATTTAAAGCGTAGAGATTTTACAATCAATGCAATGGCATACAATGATGAAATTGGTCTTATAGATCCGTTTAATGGTATGGAAGATATTAAATACCACAAGATTAGATGTGTTGGTAGAGCAGAAGACAGATTTTCAGAAGATGCATTAAGAATTTTACGTGCCATTCGGTTTGCTTCACAGTTGGGATTTGTCCTTGAACCTGATACAGATTGGAATATCTCTAAAATGTATAAGAATTTGGAGAATATATCTATTGAAAGGATCAATAGTGAGTTCTGTAAAATTGCTGCATCGAGTGATTTCTGTGTACAAATGGTCTTATATCACGAAGTATTCTCGTTGTTCATTCCTGAAATTAAAGATATGCTCGGTTTTCAACAGAATAATCCATATCACATCTATGATGTATGGAATCATACAGTACATGCAGTACAAGCTTATGAATGTGATTATGAACCTGACTTGAATCCAAGAGATTTGATTACGTCATTGGCTGTATTTTTTCATGATATAGGAAAGCCACATTGTTATCAAGATGGCGAGGATGGTATTAGACATTTTAAAGGTCATGGAAGAGTCAGTGCTGATATGACCAATGAAATAATGAAGCGATTAAGATTTGACAATGATACAAGAGAAAAGGTCGTTGAATTAGTCTATTATCATGATGCTACTTTTGAGGTGGGAAAGAAATATATCAAGAGATGGCTTAATAAAATCGGAGAGGAACAGTTCAGAAGATTACTAAATGTTCGCAGAGCTGATATTAAAGCACAAGCAGACATGAATCAGGAAACTAGATTGCAAAAGATTGATAACATTGAATACATTTTAGAAGAAGTCTTACAAGACGATGAATGTTTTTCTCTAAAGGATTTAGCAGTCAATGGTAAGGATTTAATTACTATTGGATATAAACCAGGAAAAGAAATTGGTGAGGTATTAAATAATCTGTTGGATTTAGTCATTAGTGGAGAATATAAAAATGAGAAAGAAAAATTATTAGAAATAGCAGAGAGGAGATTACATGGTTAAATTATTCACACACACAGATCTTGATGGTATAGGTTGTGCAGTTTTGGCAAAACTTGCATTTGGTAAATATGTAGATATTTCATACTGTGATTACGACAATATTGATTCAACTGTAAAGGAATATTTGGAAACAGAACAGGACGACACAATCCCAATTTATATTACCGATATTCGTGTCAATGAAGAAACTGCTGAGTTGCTAAATAAAAGAGACAATGTTCAGTTATTAGATCATCATCCAACAGCTCTTGGATTAAATAAGTATGATTGGTGTGATGTAGTTATCGAAGATTCCAAAGGAATTAAAACATCGGGAACTATGTTGTTTTATCATTGGTTAGGTATGAATGGTAGCCTGAGTGAAGAGTTAGAGAATAATAAAGCATTAGAGAGATTTGCTGAACTTGTGAGAGATTATGACACTTGGAGATGGTCAGAACTCGGTGAAGATGGTGTTATTTGTAAGCAGGTAAATGACTTACTTTATCTGTATGGTCGAGATGATTTTATTCATTGGTGTATTTCGGAGATACGTGGTGAAATATTCCCATTATTATCTGCCAAAGATGAGGTTGTTCTAAAGATTAAGCAGGATGAAATTGATAGATACATCGAAGAGAAGAATGAAACCATGTTTACCAGTCCTATGTGCGGTAAGGTTTGTGGCTTTGTATTTGCAGATAGGTTCGTTAGCGAATTAGGTAATAGACTTTGTAAAATGCATCCTGAAATTGATTTTGTGGCAATGATTGATATTGATGGTTGCACGGTATCTTATAGAACCGTTAAAGAAGATATTGATCTTGGTAAAGATGTAGCAAGTTTATTTGGTGGCGGTGGTCATCCAAAAGCTGCTGGTTCAGAATTTAGTCAGAGTATTAAGTTGAAAGTTATTGAGGAAGTCTTTGAATAGTGATGTGAGAATATGAAAATTATTGTAGATAAAATGCCAGATGAACCAAAAGAATGTATCTTTTCTGAATGTACAAATCAGTTACATGGTAATTATGTATGTAATTTATACAAAGGAAGAGGATGTGAACCTAATAGATGTGATTTTTTAAAGTCGATTGTAGATTATCATGCGGTTGAACATATTGGTGATAATGTGGTAAAGATGATTCCAATAGAGTGAGGCAAGATAAATGGTAAATAAATATAATTTATGCGATAAAGTAAGGACAAAAATTCATTATGTAAATGATAATAGAAAAGAAGTAGATGCCTTCATTCGTGGTATAGAACTTGTAGATGGAACAGACGAAATTAGATATAAAATTTGGTTTGAATCAGATAAGTTTGATAAAAAATTAGGTAGCACAGGTTGTATAGGGTATATAAGCCAAGAAGACATTATAGGACTTTGTTCTGAAATCAAATAAGTAGAGAATAATCTAATATAGAAGTAATTCTATTCACGACTGATCAGCCAAATTAAGTGAGGTGATAAAGTGAAGAAATATTGGGAAACAGGTGAAAAGAATGACTTTGGTAAGGAATGTTATAAATTACATTTTAGTCAATTTTATGAAGAAGATGATGAAAATGTAGTAGCTGGTTTTGTCCAAGATGAGATAGACGAAAACAGATTTATATATGTATCAAAAGAACTAAATGTTGAATATGATACATTGTTTGCAGACAATATAGAAGATGCAAAGCATCAAATCGAAGACATGCTAATAGACCATTGGAATGATGAGATTGATTATTTAGAAAATCGAATTAAATCATTTCAAGGTGAAGAATAATCATATATAGAAATTTCTATCTTGGCGATTCAGCCAAATTTTCCAAAAAAAGTAACAAGAAATATTTTTTTCTTATGGTTTTTGCAGACGTGCAAATTCCATAGGATTTTACAACAAAATAATATTAAAAATGAAAGGATTTAACAGTAAATTCTAGGATAAATGATTGCGCAATCTCTGTAGATTAAAGGATTTTGACAGAGAATAAAGAAAAAAATAATTATTGTGAGAAGAACTGGAAGTTAGTGAACTTCTGTGAGTTCGATAAATATGCAACAAGTTCTTATTGTGCTATTCACAATGAAAACGAAAGTAAAAATCTTGGTGATATTACTAAGGTTGATGAAACAAAGCTTGAACCATTTAATATGATTTGTGGAGGTAGTCCCTGCCAGGATTTTTCTGTCGCAGGTAAGCAGAAAGGTTCTGTATGGACTTGTAAAGATTGTGGACATGAGTATAATCCACTGATAGTTCATTGGTCAGAAAGAGATAAGTGTCCATGCTGCGGAAGTAACAACATTGAGAAGACTCGCTCATCTCTTTTGGTGGAGTATCTGAGAGTTATCAGAGCAAATAAACCGAATTTCGGTATGTACGAGAATGTAAAGAATATTGTTGGAAAGCAGTTTAAAGATACATTTAAAATGTTTACAGATGAGTTGGACGAGTATGGATACAATGTGTACTGGAAAGTCCTAAATGCAAAAGATTATGGTATTCCTCAGAATAGGGAGCGTGTGTATCTGATTTTTATTAAGAAAGAATTAGACAATGGAAAGTTTACATATCCTGAACCATTTGATAATGGAATGAGATTAAAAGATATTCTTGAAGAGAATGTTGATGAGAAGTTTTATATCTCAGAAGATAAGGTTCAGAGATTTTTAACAAATCTCAACAACGAAGACGCTTTATTATACGATGCTTGTCAGGTTAAAAGAGAAGGAAAATCAAGAGAATATAATGATTTCTGTCCTACTTTAACAGCAAGAGATTATAAAGATCCAAGACTTGTAAATGACAATGTAGTGAAACAGGTCGGCAATATTTCCAAATGTGAAGGGAATTGGAAAAATCCACAGGTAGGTAGAATTTATAGTACAGATGGTTGTAGTCCAACATTAAATACTTGTGGAGGTGGTAGTCATGAACCAAAGATTGTTCAGCTAGGAAATGTAAATCCATCTGGCAAAGGTATGAATGGCAATGTGTTTGACGAGAATGGATTAGCACCGACTCTTACAACAAATAAGGGTGAGGGTAATAAGATTGCAATTCGTCAGGCAACTAAGAAAGGATATATTGAATGTGAACTGGGTGGCGTAGCTGATTTATCATATCCAGAGTCTAAAACAAGAAGAGGTAGAGTTCAGGAAAATGATCAGATTTGTCCAACAATTACTGCAACAGAGACAGGGGTTTGTAGAATTGAATCGCCTATTAGAATCAGAAAATTAACTCCGAAGGAGTGTTTTAGGCTTATGGGATTTTCAGATAAGAATTTTGAAGCTGCTGAGAAGATGGTAAGTAACAGTCAGTTGTACAAGCAAGCAGGAAACTCCATTGTAGTAGATGTTTTATATTACATATTAGTTGAATTGTATAAGGCTATGCCGTATCTGTTTGAGGATTTGAGATTAAGTAGTTTCTTCTCTGGGATTGGCGCATTTGAGATAGCGTTGAACAGATTATATGAAGGAATCAACTCTGGAAATTTTACAAATCCGCAAGCAGATTAAGTTCTGCTTGTGGTGATAAATATACTGCTATAAATGATTTTGAATTAACAAGAAGTAAATGGGTTAATGATAAATATAAAAAATTTTATGAAGAAAAAGGTTATCTTCCAAAATATTTCGATGTTTATAACGGAACAGAAGTGAAAGATTTTGCTCCTACAATATCCACAAGAAGTAATGGAGCTATGGGAAGTGGAACTTTGCTTGTTATATGTAATTAAATAGAGAATAACATAATATGAAGTTCGCAGGAAAGCGGAATTTCTTCTGAGTTTTCAGAGAATAAATACATATAAAAATAAAGAAAAGAGGTAACAAAATGAGAGAAACATTAATTGTTGTAGACATGCAGAATGATTTTATTGATGGAACACTTGGTACAAAGGAAGCACAGGCAATTGTATCAAATGTAGCAAAGAAAATTAAGGAGTATAAGGATGATGGCAAGCAGGTGATTTTTACAAGAGATACACATCCTGAGAATTATTTAGAGACATATGAAGGTAAACATCTTCCTGTTACTCACTGTGTAAAGAATACTATTGGTTGGCAGATTTCCGATAAGTTAGATTTTGATATTGAGAACGATATTCTGATTGATAAGCCTACATTTGGTTGGTTAAACTGGAAGGATTTTGGATTTGAAAGTGTTGAGATTTGCGGATTATGTACCGATATCTGTGTAATTTCAAATGCACTTATTATTAGAGCAAATTACCCTGAGATTGATATTACAGTAGATGCAAGCTGTTGTGCAGGTGTCACGCCTGATACTCACAACGCTGCATTAGCAACTATGAAGATGTGTCAGATCGAAGTGATTGGAGAGAATAATGAAGTATAAGAATTATATCATTAATACTTTCAGACATTTTAAGAAAGTCTGTACCCATAAACGTTGGGTGTTCTACTATTGCTGTAAAGTGGGAATTCCATTCCAGGGGTTAATGCATGATTTATCTAAATTTTCTCCAACAGAATTTTTGGAGAGTGTTAAATATTATCAAGGTACTTCAAGTCCAATAGATGCTTGCAAGAAAGAGAATGGTTGGTCAGTAGCTTGGATGCACCATAAAGGAAGAAACAAGCACCATTACGAATATTGGCAGGACAATTTTGATAATGGTGGAAATCCTATTGAAATGCCAATGAAGTATAAAAAAGAAATGCTTTGTGATTATCTTGGAGCAGGTAGAGCATATCATGGTAAATCATTTAATTTTGAGAAGGAATTAAAATGGTGGGAATCTAAGAAAAGTAAACCAATTGCAATGCATCCAAATGACATGGCTTTTATTGATAAGTACATTAATCTGTTTTATGAGTACGAAAACAGAGAATATAATATTAGAACAATATTTAATCAAATCAAGAAAGAAGGAAAATAATATGGAGCAGATTATTACAAGTTTGTTGGAGACAGATGCCTACAAATTGTCAATGGGACAGGCTATTTATCATCAGTTTAGCGATTATAAAACCACTTGGAGTTTTAAATGTCGTAATAAGGATGTTCATTTTACACCAGAAATGGTAGAAGAGATCCGTAGACAGATTAAATTATATTGTGGTTTGAGATTCACAGAAGATGAACTTACTTATATTGATAATATCAAATGGATGAAAGGTTCATATGTTGATTTTCTGAGATTGTGGCAGCCAAGATATGAGGATTTTGAGATTACAACAGATTCAAATTGCGGTCTTTCTATCGAAACATTTGGTACGTGGCTTAATACATCTATGTATGAGATTCCTACACTTGCGATTGTAAACGAAGTATATTTCAGAATGGCATATAACTATGAGGAATTGCTTGATAGTTTCAAAAAGAGATTAGATGAAAAGTACGAAAATCTCAGAAGCGGTCATTGGTACGCTGGTACATTTTCTGAATTTGGTCTTAGAAGAAGACTTTCTGCTGAAGCACAGGAGTTAGCTGTTGAGAAGTTTTCACATTTGAATGATACATTACACAGTCCATCTAAGTTTGTTGGTACATCTAATGTATATCTCGCAAAGAAATATAATCTCACGCCTGTTGGAACTATGGCTCATGAATGGATTATGTGTTCTGGTCAGGGCAATCACAAGCACAATCCAGCATATTCAAACTGGTATGCCTTAGACGCATGGGTTAGAGAGTATGGTGTGTTAAATGGTATTGCTCTCACAGACACAATTACAACTGATTGTTTCTTGAAAGATTTTCAGTTGACATATGCAACATTATTCAGTGGTGTAAGACATGATAGTGGAGATCCGATTGAATGGGGTGAAAAGATGATTAATCATTATGAGTCACTTGGTATCAATCCTAAGACAAAGACACTTCTGTTTAGTGACAGTCTTGATTTTGAAAGAGCTGATAAGTTATTCAGACACTTCCATAATAGAGTAAACGTTGCATTTGGAATTGGTACTTATTTGAGTAATGACACAGATGTTCCTGCTTTAAATATTGTAATGAAAACCACTAAATGTAACGGTATGGATGTTGCCAAAGTGTCTGATGTAGAAGGTAAAGGCATGTGTAAAAACCCTGATTATGTTGATTATCTAAAGAGATGTATTAATTGGAGAATGAATCATGAATAAAATTTTACTTATACCAGGAAGTTTTAATCCAATTACCAACGCCCATGTTGATATGGCATTGACTGCTAAAAAAGCGGTTAATGCCGATGCTATATTGTTTATTCCTGCACATGATACATATGTTGCGAAGAAAAAGACTTTGATACCTGGATATTGTCGAGTATCGCTGATTAATTCAATGTCAAATTGTGAGGAAAATAATATGTGGGCATCCGAAGTTGAAACAACCAGCTTCTTTCCACAGAGGACATACAATACTATTACTCAGATAAGAGATATGAATGAAAAAGATTATATCTTCAACGAATACTATATTTGTTTAGGAATGGATAATATTGAAACACTTACAACTTGGTATAATTGGAAACCGTTTGTCGAGGAATACAATTTTGTAGCATGTGTGAGAGAAGGTCAGAATCTTGAAACTGCTTTAAGAGAAGCAAATCTTATGGAATATAAAAATCACTTCACAGAAATTCAGATACCAGAAAATCATACTTCTTCAAGTTTGGTTAGAGATTTATGTGAGAAAGGTGAATTTGAAAAGGTAAAAGAATTAGTTCCTAGAAATGTATATGAGTATTTAATTCGGTTCTATGATGTGATGAATCGAATGTAGAAAGGAGAATATATAAATGTTTGATGCTAAGAAAGTAAAGAATGAAATCGTAGAGTGGATTAGAGATTGGTTTGAACAGAATGGTAAAGATTGTATGGCAGTAGTTGGAATTTCTGGCGGTAAGGATTCAAGCGTTGTTTCTGGCTTATGTTGTGAAGCTCTTGGCAAGGATAGAGTTTTTGGTGTGATGATGCCACAGGGAAGACAAAGAGATATTGAATATAGTCGTAAACTTTGCAGTTTTTTAGACATTCCACGTACTATTATTCCAGTCGGAACAATTGTGAATGTTACTGAATATGAAATTAAAACATCATTAGATGAAGAGTTATCAATTCAGACAACAACAAATCTTCCTGCTCGTATTCGTATGGCTACACTTTATGCAGTATCACAGACAGTAAATGGTCGTGTCGCTAATACGTGTAATCTTTCAGAAAATTGGGTTGGATATTGTAGCAAGTTTGGCGATGCTGCTGGTGATTTTAGTCCACTAGAAAATCTTACAGTAACAGAGGTAAAAGCTATCGGTCGTGAGTTAGGGCTTCCGTTAGAATTAGTTGATAAGACACCTACCGATGGTCTTTGTGGAAAGACTGATGAAGATAACCTTGGATTTACTTATGCTGAATTAGATGCATATATCAGAGATGGAATTGAGCCAAGTGAGGAAGTAAAAGCTAAGATTGATTCAATGCATGAGAAAAATCTGTTTAAATTACAGCCAATGCCAAGTTTTGTGTATCAGGCGTAAATGAAATACTATATATAGTGTTTATGGAAAATATAGACACTATATATAGTAATATTTTCACAAAGAAACATAGATTTCATAGGAGGATTGGTATTTTGAAAGTTGCAGAAATGAATATTTCGGTTAGATTATATACAATTTTACACAAACATGGAATTGAAAATATTGAAGATATGAGTAATTACACATCTGATGACATCATTCATTGGAAAGATATTGGAAGAAGATCATTAGAAGAATTATTAAGTACAATGAAAAGCAATAGCATCAAATTTAAAGGAGAATAATATGGCAGGATTTGTGTCAAAGCAACCAAACGGATTATGAGGCGTAATTAAGGAGGACACATTATATGAAAGAAATTTTAATTCTCTTTTTTGGACTACTAATGGTGTTTTTAGCAATTATATTACCAGATATTATTGGAAATTATATTGATGACAAAAGAGAAAAAAGAGAAAAGAAAGATGGGATTGAAGGAAGATGGGTTACAACAGGATATGCTTTTTATATTTATACCATATACAAAAATGAAAAATATTATTTGAATAAGGATGGAAGTTTTTATACCTCTACAACAAATATAAAACTATATTTGTTTAATTATGAACAAGATATGGAAGAATATATAAATTTACATGAGAAAGAATTTCATGAAAAATATCCAAATATCAAAATTCAAAAATGTAAACGAAGAGAATATATTGGCAAATGTAAAAAGTTAGAGTTAGGAGAATAAATCATATGAAGAAGAAAATTTTAGCAGTTGTATTAGGATTAACATTATGTTTTGGAATGACTGGATGCCAGTCTGTTACAAAAGATTTTGGTGGATCAACAACAATTGAGCTTGAACCAAACCAGAAACTTGAAGAAATTACATGGAAAGATGATTCATTATGGTATCTTACAAGACCTATGACAGATGACGACATTGCGGAGACACATACATTTCAACAGTCATCAAATTTTGGAGTGTTTGAGGGTACTGTAACTATTATTGAGAAGAAGGAATAGTATGATAGACAACGAATTACGTCAGCAATATAGACAAGCTGTTGATGATTTGAAAATAGCATTTAAGAAGACTTATTTGTACAGATTTTGCGAAGAAGTTATGAAGAGATTAAGTAAGATTTTGAGATAGAAGCAAACCGAAGTTTCTTTTGAATTTTCAAGGGCAAGTCGCTCAAAAATCCAAGTAAAAAGAGAATATTATAAAGAAAGGATAATTAGTAGCTGGCTTTAAAGGTTGCAACCGCTTTGGTACTAATTATTGAAATTACAAAATGACAAGTATTATACACCAATAGAATTAGCGAACCACTGTTGGAATAAGGTTTTTGAAGTTGTTGGTGAAGAAAATATATCAGAGATTATTGAGCCTAGTGTTGGGAATGGCAGTTTTCTTCATCATACAGAGCAACTACCACATTTTGCGTATGATATTGAGCCTGAGTGCGAATCTAATTTTACTCATATCTTTAAGCAGGATTATTTAAGTGCTGATATAAAGTATCTTTGGGGAAGGCTGATAATAGGAAATCCACCATACGGAAGATGTTTAAATATGGCACAGAAATTTTTTAAGAAGTCAGTTGAAATTGCAGACACAATTGCATTTATTCTTCCAATAAGTCAATTGAACAACACAAGGTCAATGTATGAGTTTGATTTGGTATATAGTGAAGATTTGGGTATTCAGCATTATACAGATAGAGATTTACATTGTTGCTTTAATATTTATCGCAGACCTGATAGTGGAGAATTAAATAGTAAACCAGTCGCAAAATTAAAAGATGTCACTATCTATCGTCAGGATAGCAAGGGATATGACGATAAAGATTTTGATGTTCGTATGTGCTATTGGGGTGATGGATCTGCTGGAAAGATATTAAAGGATGAAGAACATTATTCGGCAGAATATAAAATCAAGATAAATAATGAAGAATTAAGAGAAGATATTATTGAAGTGCTTACTACTTTTGATTGGAAGGAATATCTAAATTGCATTGCAATGAGGAAAATACAACAATTTCACATCATAAATGTACTTAAAGAAAATGTGGAAGGAATCAAATAAGAGAATAATAAAAATGAAAGGAGACGAGGTTCGTGTACACAAGAAGGAATTCCTTACTCCAAGTAATTTATGAAATACGTTGGTAGCAAAAATAGATTAAGTAAAGATTTAGCACCAATTATTCAATCATATATAACTAATGAAACGGAAGGATATTTAGAGCCTTTTGTCGGAGGTGCTAATATGATTGATAAAATTAAATGTAATAAAAGGATAGGTACAGACAATCATAAATATTTAATTGCTGTACTTAAAAAGTTATCAGAAGGTTGGATACCGCCAGAAGAAATTACAGAAGAAAAATATCAAGATATTAAGAACAATAAAGAAAAATATCCAGATTATTTAGTTGGGTATGTTGGTTTTCAGCTTTCATATGGTGGTAAGTGGTTTGGTGGATACAGAAGAGATAAGGTTGGAAAACGTAATTATTCCTTGGAGGCATATAAAAATACTATCAAACAAATCCCAAATCTTAAAAATATTCAATTTGAAGTATTCGACTTCAGAGATATTCCATTAGATAAAATTAAAAATTATGTTATTTATTGTGACATTCCGTATCGTGATACAACAAAGTATTCAACTGGAGGCTTCCCATATGAAGAATTTTACGAATGGGTTAAGAAGGCAAGTGCAAATAATACTGTTTTAATTAGTGAATATAACATGCCTGATGATTTTAAGTGCATTTGGCAGAAAGAAACAAAAACACTTTTAGATAGTAATAAAGAAAAAAGTGATAATAAGAATATTAGAATTGAGAAGTTGTTTACATATAACGGAGAATAATAAAATGTTTAATATTAAAGATTTGGTAATAGAAAAAATTATTTCTTGTAATGTTTGTGATGCAGAAGGAAAGATAATTGGCAAAACAACACGATCTCTCGATGATAATGAGCCTATTTGTCACGATTATAAAAGAAATGACAACATAATAAAAATAAAATAACAAAAACTATCAAGAAATTTTGGTTTCTTGTGGAGGTGATTTATTGGACTTAGATAGAGCGATAAGAATTATAAATTATGATATCAATGAAAATGCGTCAGAATCAGAACAATTAGAAGCATTTAAAGTATTCTTTAAAGAATTATTTGATACAGATATACAAAATAGTGATGGTGAATATAGAAGTATTCATGATGTATTTTCAGAAGCAAGCAAAAAATTCCATAGTAAAACAGATAACATAACAATGTAATTACAATGCTAAAGTAAAGTAAAACCACGTTTCATTTGGTTATGAAAGTAGGTGAAGATTTTATGAATGGTAATAAAAACAAAGAGGTTATAGCAACATTTAGCAAAGAACCAATAACATTAACTTATGAGAATGGATTTATTTCAGACGAATTGAAAAAGTCTGGCACACAAAATAAAGACAAGCTAAAAAATACTACTGATGGTTCCATATCAGAACTAGAAAAGAAATATTACAAGCTTCTGATAGGTGGATTGTTTCATTGCTATGATATTACATTAAATGAATTACTGATTATTATGAATGCAGAACTTAATATAAACACATTATCTCTACAGAAATCAGGAAGACATAATTTTTATTGTAGAGTCGATGATAAAACCAAACAATATTATTTACGAAAATTTGGTTTGTTGAATGAAGATCGAGTGGAAACAGGAGAACAGAATGGGTAAATCATTAGAATTTGTAAAAGAACGAATTGCATCAGGTCAGTGCAATGGCATGGAGAATAATAAATATGAATCCATGATTGAACAGGATATACGAGAGCTATTTACGGTTGTTAATTACACCAAAAATGGAACAATTTTAGCAGATGTACCTTATCTTAAAGGTGACAAACCTTATTTTAATGTGATTATTAAGCATGATCCAGATGCAGATTTTGAATATTTCACAATGCAGCGTTGCAATTGTGATGGAACGTTTGTATTCTTTCAAGACTTAATTGGTGAGTGCATAGATAAAATGATTCATCTTAAAACCTGTAATGTAAATAAGGAGATTCCAAAAGATTTAACTGGATATTCTATTGTCTACACTGTCGGAGATTTTGTATTGGCAGAAGAATTTGGTGATGAATTTGCAACGAAAGAAAAACCTTGGATGAAGAGTAGATTTACAGCTATGTTACCAATTAAGTTTGATGTAATAAGGAATGAAGAATAATGTATTTTGATTTAAATATTGAAGAATGGAATTTTAAAAATGATTATGAAGACATCTATTTTCTGCTTCATTGTTTATACAATGCAAAAACTGAGTTATACGACAGAACTCTTACTGATATGAGAAGCAGATTTGATCCGACAGAAGCATTTATAGATGGCTGGAATAATAACTGGAATAGAAGGAGATCGAATTGGTATTCTAAGAAATTATACGATAAATGTGTAAAATGTATTGAGTTAAAAACAAGAGGTCATTTTATACACAGACATTGGAAAGAATGCGTTTGGAAGTACAAAGGTCTTTCAGCACAAGAATGGATAAATTTATATCAGCAGTTGATTAAAGAAAATAAATACGATAGTTGGATATTGGAATATATAGAAATAGGAGAATAACAATTTGAAAAACACACTATTAGATGTATTTCAGAACTTTGATAAGATGAGTGATTCAGAAAAAGCAGAAGTTAATGATAATGTCAGAAAGCAATTTGACAACATTATTCATGGTAATCCTCCGAAGACTGAGCGAGAAAAAGAAATTGATAAACTTGCAAGAGAAGAATTAGAAGAGTACAGACGAAAGAAGAAAGCTTTTTATGACAATCCTATCCATTGGAATAACAACAAGCGTAGAAGACATGGACTTCCTGTATTAAGAGGTAGCGTTAATAAATGCCGTTTGAAAGAATATCCAGGATTTCATCCATCTGTACGTTTCTTTTGTATGATGGAAGATTTATTTGATGAGATATTGATTACAACTATGGAGGATGATTTAAATTCTTTTGTAGAAGTAAAAGATTTGGCAGTTGGTGATGCAAATGTATTTAGAGTAAGTAAATAGGAGAACAATAGTATGGAGTTATCACAAGATGAAAGACAAAAATTTTTAGAGTTAATAGATAAAGTAAGTCCATGTGCTGCAATTCCTGAAAAAGAAAATCTTGAAAAGTTTAAAGAGTGGCTGGATAGTGATAGGTCAAAAAGAGTTACATTTGTTGAAGCTCCAAAAATATTTAAAGATCAGGTTGGAAATGACAAAGTGCTTCTTATACCAACAAATGACGAAATTGTAAAGCCAATAAGAATAATATTCGAAGGAAAATAACAATATGAACAAGAGACAGAAAAAGAAATTATTCAAGCAGACACTTATTAAGGTGAGAAAACTGCATCCACAGAAAGGTGATGTGATTTGTTTTCAGACAGATTTAGATAGGATTGATGCTGAAACCATGTGTCATTTTATGAAAGTTTGTTCGAATAATGATGTTTTTGGTGAATCGAAGTTAGCTTTTGTACCTGCTGATATTAAGCAGCTTAAACATAAAAAGGACGCACAGATATTTATTGATAAGTTACAGAGTGTTGTAGAACAGATGGAGGAATAAATGAACATACAAACAATCGAAGGTTTAGGTTATAAAATCCTCATAACTGAGTATATCACTAAAGATATTCAAAGAAGAACCCATAAGAAAAAACGTATTAATAAGAAGTGGTTGAAAAGATACGGAATGAAAATTGTACCAGGTAACACGAAAATACTGTTAGTGAATAATACACTTATGATGACAGAAAAATGTTATGAAAGACTAAGAAAATTTACAGATAAAGATGCTGATAGTATGGAAAAATTTTTGAAAGAAGCTACTAAGAAGCAATCTCAATAAAGAAGCATTTCCTGTTGATTTTATCTAAGAGCGTTTCTGCTCACAATTTCCAAAATAAAAGAGAGAATAATTAAGCGACAATAAAAGTTTGAAGGAGATATGTTTTATGAGTAAGAAGCAACAATTTAAGGGTTTGAAATTTAATTATTCCATAAATGGGAAAGGCTTGAAAAGTAAATATAAGACAATCAAGGATTTCTTAAACACAGAATTCCCAAAGAACAATAATCCATTGTCGCCTACTCTTGATACAGAGATTACAGGAATTAAATGGAATGGTAATACTATTTCTATTTCCAATAAAATTCACACAGTAAGAGATTTGGTTGACTTATTAAGCAAGGAAAATGCAGAAAATGTTTTTATTTCAAATAAAGACATTAGATTACATGAGTTTAAACCAAAACATGACAATCTCATTAGAAAATCCACATATTCCATAGAAGAGGTACACGATAAGATTAAAGATGTTTTATTTGAAAAAGATAAAAGACTTGCAAAAGTTGATTTCGATGGGGATTTAATAAAAGGTAACAGCCAGAGATACCAGACTTTTTTCACTAAAGGTTATAAATGTGTGGTTTGCGGAATTGAAGGAAAATATTTTGCAAAAGAAAAATTTGCAGACCAATCAACATATCATCTGAATTTGTATGCAGTTGATGATAATGGTGATGAAATTTTAATGACAAAAGATCATATTATACCACGTTCAAAAGGTGGTATTGATGATATTAGTAACTATCAAACAATGTGTAAGCTTTGTAATGAAGCAAAAGGTAACAAATTAGAAGATTAAAAAAGAAAGGAAAAATAGAAAAGTTCCTATAGGATAAAGTGCGCACTACTTACTAAGGTAAGAGGAACTTATGTATTGTGCTTATATCACAACATTAAAAGGATTAAGAAAACATAGTAACGCTGATAGATTACAGTGTGTAGAAGTATTTGGACAGAATGTAATTGTAGATTTGAGTTATCAGGAAGGGCAGAAAGTAGTCTTCTTCCCATCAGATGGTCAGTTATCACTTGAATATGCAACAGATAATAACCTTGTCAGAAATAAAGACGAGAATGGAAACAATATTGGTGGTTATATGGATGCTGAGAAGAGAAATGTAACTGCTATTAGACTTAGAGGAGAGAAATCAGAAGGTCTTGTACTACCAATTGAAACGCTTTCTAAGTATACGGATATTTCAAAATTAAAAGATGGAGATCAGATTACAGTTCTTGGTGGTCATGAGATTTGTAAGAAATATATTCCAAGAGGAAAGAATCGTTCAAGAGGTAATGGAAATAGTTCAAATAAGAAGAACAAGTTTCAGAAAGAAACAGTATCGTACCCATTTTTTGAAGAGCATAAAGATACTGCACAGCTTGCATATAATATGTCAGCATTTAAGCCAGGTGACACGATTTATATTACTCGTAAGCTCCACGGAACATCAGCTCGTACTATGAAGACTGTTAAGGTTACAAAGAAGCATAGTAAGCTGAGAAAGTTTTTACATATGCAGCCAAAGGTTACAAGAGAAGTTTCTGTTGTATCTGGTAGTAGAAGAGTTGTATTAAAGGATATGACAAAGAATGATGGATATTATTCTGATAATGGATTTAGAAAGAAGTACCACGATTTATTAAAAGACAAGCTTCCTGAAGGTGCTGAAATTTTCTATGAAATTGTCGGATATGTAAATGAAACAACACCAATTATGGGTTCAGTATCTAATAAAGGAGTTAAGGAAAAAGAATTTACAAAGAAATTTGGTGACATCACAACATTCTCATATGGTTGTGAACCAGGCGAAAATGAGATGTATGTATATCGAATGACAATGACAACAGCAGACGGAACAGTTGTTGAAGTGCCTTGGGAGACTGTAGAGGTATGGTGTGACAAGTTGGGTGTTAAGCATGTACCTGATTTAGAGAAGTTTATTTTTACTACACCAGAAGATTTGAAAGAAAGAGTAAATAAATATCTTGATGGTATGCCAGCAGATGAAATCGGTAAGACACATGTTGCCGAAGGTGTAGTTGTTCGTATTGATAACAGAGCAACATTCACGGCTTATAAGGATAAGGTGTTTGAATTTAAGGTAATTGAGGGGATCGCCAAAGATACATCTGATGTACCTGATATGGAAGAAGCTGAAGAATTATTTGAGGAGACTTTAAATGAATAAACCTACAATGTGGGTACTCGTTGGACTGAGTGGTAGTGGCAAGTCAACCATTGCTACTCAGATTGCCAATGAGAATCCAAATACAGTAATCGTATCATCAGACGCAATTCGTGAAGAATTAACAGGTAATTACGAAGATCAAGAACATAACGAAGAAGTGTTTAAGATTTTTCACGATAGAATCCGCAAGAATTTGGAGAATAAAAAGAATGTAATTGCAGATGCAACTAATCTAACTATGAAATCTCGTAGAGCAATTATGATGAAAGTAAATGGTTTAAATGTCAGAAAAGTATGTGTAATTATTCCAAAGCCATTTAAACAGTGCAAAAAAGATAATCTACATAGAGAACATCCTGTACCTGATTTTGTGTTGGATAAGCAGATTAGAAAATATCAGATTCCGTTCTACGAGGAAGGATTCGATGAGATTATTATTCATAAATTTCATAATGCTAATGCAATGACCACAGGTGGATTGATTGCTAAAATGAAAGATTTTGACCAGAAGAATCCTCATCATACTATGACTTTAGAAAATCATTGCTTTAATACATATGATTTATTTACAGAAAAAGGACATAAAGCTGAATACAATATTGGAGCAGTTCTTCATGATTATGGCAAACTATACTGCCAGACAATTGATGAAAATGGTATAGCTCATTATTATGACCACCCATCTGTCGGATGCTATTTGGTTTTAGAGAGTTTAATGGAAGAGTTTAATAAGGTTGTATTAGATATATGTTTCCTCATCAATTACCATATGATGCCTTTTAGTTGGGATACTGATAAAGCAAAGCAGCGTTGGAAAGAAAGATTTGGAGAATATAAATATAAGATGCTTTTAGATTTCAATGAATGTGATAAAGCGAGGTAAGTGTATGTGTAATCGTTGTGATTATGACTCACCTGATAATCGAATATATGTAGATCCATTGACGAATGAATATTATTTGGATATAGAAACATCAGAATGGGATGAATATGACGATGGATTTGTTCATCAGGAAGAGTATATTGCATATTGTCCTTGGTGTGGAAGAAAGTTAGGAGAATAAAGATATGAGGATAGAATTAATTAGATTAAAATTTAACGACACTCATTCGTACAAGTATAAGCCATTTAAGTATTGTTGTGATGAAATTCAGAATAATGAGTGCATAGAATTTACAAACGAAAATTTAACAAATTTTAATGTTGATTATGATAAAGAATATGGTTTTATTCCTCAGCTCTGTACTTCACATACAGAAGTTATTACATCGTATGAAGATGAATGGGAACAGACAGACAATTATCCAATCCAGTTTTGTCCTCATTGTGGCAAAAAGATTGAGATTTCAGTCGTAGAAGAGATTAATGTATCTGATAAGTACAATGAATTATCTAAGCAGCGTAATGAATTATGGAAGAAGTGTCAGAGAACAGATAGTAAGAAGAAAGAATCTGAATTAAGAGAGCAAGTTAGAAAGCTTGATAAACAGATTGATAGTTTCTATTGGTTAGATGAGTGGAAAGAGGACGTATATGTATAAACAAATTATTATTGCTAGAAAAGATTTGAATATGAGTTCTGGGAAGCTCGCAGCTCAAGTCAGCTACGGCTCTATGGCATTTCTTAGTTGGTTTATTAGAAATAATGCCGATTTAGATGGTCATGTCGATGGCTATATTGACGAAGATATTCTTCACAATTGGATTGAGGGTGAATTTACAAAATGTGTTCTTCAAGCCAAGAATAAGAATCAGTTGCTAAAAGCTAAGACTATGGCAGAAGAATTAGGAATGGTTGAAGGCAAAGATTTCTGGCTCATAAAGGATAACTATCACACTGAATTAGAACCAGAAGAAGATGGTAGAACACTTACTGTAATTGGTTTTAGACCAATGGACAGTGAACTTATTGATCAGATTGGAAGAAAATATCATTTATATATGTAGAAATGGAGAATAATAAAATGGCAAATAGATTATTATTTGAGAAAGATATTATTAGAGCAATTGATAGGCATACGAATGACGATAGTAAGTTAGATGATGATATTAGCTGTATTCTTGAAGAAGTTGAAACCGCTACAATAGAACTTCCACCTATTATATTATCTCCAAAAGTAGAAACTAAACCAGTGCAGAAACAGAGACGAGTATTATTATTCGAGAATGAGAATCTTGACTTAGAGCAGCGTGGTAACAGATATTATTTATCCCTTTATGATAAGGAAGGAAAATTTCAGAGAGAAGTAACTATTGATGTAAAGGATGACTATAAAGTTGGACTTGGGAATGGTAAGTAGAGGAGTTTTATGAGATCAGAGATTAAAAGACGACAATTTTCTGAAAATCATCAATCTTGGTTCTCCCATGATTATGCTTGTTGGGCAAATAATCACAATGGTTGGAGAAAGATGAAAAAGAAGAATCGTAGATTATTCAAAAAGAAATATAGAAGAGAAGTTGAGAAAGATATTAATAAAGAATTGAATGATATGTAATAACAGTAAATTCAGGATTCCTTTGGTTACAAAGGAGAATATTAAGGCAAGGAGGTAAGAAAAATGTCGTATTGGACTTATATCAACGGTACAATAACAGTTCGTCCTATGGGGAGAACACAACCTGAGAAAAGATATATTCTTGAAACAGTGCTAAATCATCTGCCAAGAGTAACAGGTTCTGAGGGCGACATGAATGTATATATCATTCAGAAAAATGGTTATAACAGTTCGTGTTCATGTGATGAATTTGGTGAAGCAACAAATAATTTAATAGACAGACATGGCAACAAGAGTCGCAAAACAGGATGGTTAAGAACACAGGACGACTATATCCTTGTTGTAAATGCAGCTTTAAGAGACAGAGAATTTGAAGAAACCTACAAAGAATTTATGAAATGGTTTGTGCGACTTTGTAAAAGAGTAGGCTGTGAAGATGTTCTTGTAGAAATCAAAGGATATGATAAGTCAACTGTTATCAAAGATAGGAATATTCAAAGAAAAACGTATTCATTTAAAAGTGTTTTCGATGGATTATTTGAAGATCCAAGCTGGTGTAATGATAGCAAAGATGGATACAAAGAGCCGAACTGGTGTGAATTTATGATGTGGGATAGAGCAAAAGACTCTAACTATCCTATGACTCTTGCTTACAAATATTTCAACGATGAAGAAAACGATAAGGAAGTTGAGAGAAGAATGAATTATAGATAACTCTACAAGAAAGCAACATATCATTTGAAAAATAAAAATTATAAAAGGAGAATATTAAACATGGAAACAATTTTAAGATTATTAGCAGAGAATCCAGAAAGTTTAGGAGCGGTAGTAAAGACATACATTACAAAGTACAAAGAGCCTGTATATGATATTTTGAAGGAACTCATGATTATTGCAAAGGATTATTCTGAGAACACTGAGTATCCTGCAATTCAGGCGAGAACTAAGAAGAATATGTTTGATGCATATGTAAGTGTTGGTTTTACAGAGGATCAGGCATTAGCACTTATGATTAACGACAATATTCAGCTTATGAAGAATATTCAGAAGTCAGTTAATAATACTTCTGTAAAAAATAGTAAGTAGTGGTTTCGCAGTAAACCAATCTTTCCTTTGAAAATTTTTAATCATATCTAAGCCATTCGGCTATGGGAATCCCAGTAAATAAGAGAATATTACAGTGCAACTAATAAAAATATTATATATAAAGGAGATTTTAAATGAAGAACACAAATTGGAAAGTGCCAGTAATTATTGGCATAGGAGTATTAGCAGTTATTTTGATGATTGTATTTGGTGTACAGAGTTCGCAGAATAAAGCTATTGTACTTGAGGAGCAGGTAAATACAGCGTCATCAGACATTAAGGTACAGGAAAAGCGAAGAGTTGACCTTGTATATAACCTTGCTGATTGCGTAAAACAGTATGACAAACATGAAGCTGATACATTGACAGCAGTTGCAGATGGTCGTGGATCAACAGGAGATATTGAGAATGTAACAACAGCTATTACAGCAGTTGCAGAAGCATATCCTGAGCTGAAGTCCAATGAGAACTATAAGACTCTTATGAATGAGTTATCTATGACAGAGAATATGATTGCAGAGTATCGCAGCAATTACAATAAACAGATTAAGGAATACAAGAGATATGTAAGAAAGTTCCCTACAAGACAGTTCCTTGGATTGCTTGGATATGAAGTGCAGGAATATGAGTATTTGGATTACATTGCACCAGTTGATGCTCCACAGGATTTGTTTAAAGAGGATTAGTATATGAGATATGGTAGAAAAGGTTTTGATTTTGGTGATTTTGAAATAACAAAACGTGAAATCTTGGCTAGCATTTCTATCATTGCAGTTATGATTCTGTTTGGTATTCTGATTTCTTCCAAGATTTCAGAACACCAAATGGATAAAAATGAAATTTATAACAAGGCTGTTAAGATAGAAAGTCAAGAAATGTTCCAATATGGAATTGATACAAATGTTGGTAATGCGTTTGTATATGGTGATTTGAAAGCAGTAGATACAGTTACATATCCTGAAATTGGTGGAGAATATATGAGTGTAGAAAAAGATGAGGAACACTACACAAAGCATACAAAAACGGTATATGAGTATGACGATGATGGTAATGTAATTGGTAGTCACGAAGAGGAATATTGGACTTGGGATTTATATGACAGTGATAACAAACATTGTGATAAAGTAACTTTTCTTGGAATTGAATTCGATTATGGTCAAATTTATAAACCATATGAGAATTATATTGACACGATTGATGGCGATTATCATGTTAGATATGTCTATTATGGTAGCAAAACAGAGTATACAGGAACAATTTTTACAAAGTTAGATAACCATACAATCAATAAGACGGAATTTTATAAAGATATGAATATCAATGATACAGTAGACCACTTACAGTCTAATGTAGGTGTGATTGTTTTCTGGATCTTTTGGATAATTTTAATTGGTGGAATGGTATTTGGGTTCTACTATTTAGATAATAGGTGGTTAGATTAGTAAAAAATTTTTCTTTCTTTTGGACAGATTGGAGGTGTGAATATGTATCAAGAATTAAAAGGTGATGAAAATTTTTCAGATAAATACACAACATGGGTTATAGCTTATTGTTTAGATACAGATTCATTTTTTGTAACGAATCAAAGACATTTCTTTTGGGAATATAATGATGAATTCCAATGCGAAAACGATGCGGTTAATTATTTCAGAAACCATTTGAATGAGTTTAGAAATGCTAGGAAAGAAATATTAAGTAATTGTGGTGGATGGAGCATTGATAAGGATTTGTTTTTAGAAAACACGAAAGAAAGGTTTTCAAATGCAAATAGGAGAATAATATCATGAAGTTGATTAACAAATATGCAAATTCAAGATATTCAAAAATGAATGAATATTATTGTGGAATCACAACAGAATTGGACAAGCTTGCTGGACTTGATCCTAATGGACACTGGAAACATTATGTGCTTTGTGATTATGAGGATGGTTGTTTGCCTATCAGAATTCCAGGTGGAACACTTGGAAGTATTGAATATGACGAGAATAGTGTTATTACTAAAATTCATGTTTGTACTGATTATGTTGTAAAAACTTATCCTGATGATGTAAATGAACAGCTTCAGAAATTCGTTGGTCAGAAGATAGAAATAGGAGAATAACTATATGGCAGACAGACAAACCAAAACTATACAGTGGACAATAAATCTTCCAATGGACTTTCCTTCGGATTGGGCTGATGACATGATTGAATTTCATCTTAATGAATCAAGTTGGTGTTGTAGTAATCTTATTAGTGAACTTGAAAAGTATGATGAGAAAAATGGCTGTATTTGTGGAATATGTGAAGCAAAAGTAGCTGAGAAGATTGGAGATGTGAATGAGAAACTTTTATAGCGGTATCAGTAATGATAAAACACAATTTTTGATAAATATGACTTGGTATAATGATAATGAAGTAGAAACTTGTTTTAATTTGAGTAAAAATTTTCATGGGTTATGTGAAAAATGTAGTATTGATAAAAACGATTTTGAATTAGTATATTTAAAATTTAAATGGGTTGGTAATACATATTACCCACAAGAAAGTAATAAAAGTGAAGGAGAGCCAATCAGGGTATATAAAATCAAGTTATAAACAATAAATCTATGAACATAGTTAGGAGAATAAGAATATGTCAATAGGTGATGGAAGAAAAACATATTCCGACAGTACATTAAAATCTATGACAAAAGATGAGCTGATTGATATTATTCGTTGCTTAGAAAGTAATCTTAGAAATGCTCATGAGACAAATGATATTCAGTATGAGAATTGTAAGAAATTACTGAATGAAGAGAAGAATAAAACACTTGATGAAGTTCTAAAAATTTGTGACATTGAATGTGGTTTTTACAGTGGTGATGTTAAAAATCTCACAAGACACGTTTTGATGAGAGTGCTGGATGGATTGAGAGAATAAGTAATTGTAAACAATAATTTTTATATCATAGGAGGAAATAAATATGATGAACAATTTTTTAAATGGTATGTTTGGCAAGGTAGGAAGTGGAATGTGTAGACTTTCTATGAATGGTGGAATTGCAGTTAAGACAAATGGTGGTTATAAGACATATAACATCAAGACTGGCAAGCTCACAAACTGTAGTAACTTTGTATTTGATATTGGAGAGGAATTCTTCTTTATTATTCCAACTAATAAGGTAGAGAAGGGTGACATTATTCTTGTAAATGGCAAGCCTAGATGTGTTATTGAAGCTGATAAGACAAAGATTACGGTCATTAACTATGAGGACTCAACAATCGAAACTGTACTTCCTGAAAGACATGTATTTATGGGTAATACATATTTTTATGGCAAGATTGTTTCAATGTTTGGTAGTGACATTATCAAGGGTAAGAAAGGTACAAACAATATCTTCAAGTATATGATGCTTTCTCAGATGATGAAAGGTGACAATGGATCTACTGGCATGATGAATGGAAATGGTGGAATGAGTTCTATGTTACCATTTATGATGATGGGTGGAAATATGGGTGACATGTTTGACGGAATGTTCGACTTTGATATGAGTGGCAATGATGACGATGATACAGAAGTAGACGAAGAGGAGGAAGCATAATATGGGATGTGGTTCATGGACAAGAGATAGTTATGTAAATTATTCAACAACAAAGGGTATGAGTGTTTCAATGGATGGTATGATTAGCGGTTCTTATTCTAATCAGGATATGTTTAAGGCAAAAAATATTGATTCCGCACTTGATCCTAAGAATGTTATTAGAGAGTGTTGCGATACAGAGGAACATCCAAATACAATTCCTGTTATTCTTGCACTTGATGTAACTGGTTCTATGGGACAGGCTGCCGTTGAAGTGGCAAAGAAGTTAAATGTAATTATGACTAAGTTATATGAAAAGGTTACAGATGTTGAGTTTCTTATCATGGGTATTGGTGATTTAGCTTGTGATAGCTGTCCAATCCAGGCTTCACAGTTTGAGTCAGATATTCGTATTGCTGAACAGCTTGATAAGATTTATTTTGAGTTTGGTGGTGGTGGAAACAGTTATGAATCCTACACAGCAGCATGGTATTTCGGTTCTCGTCACACAAAGCTTGATTGTCTAAATCGTGGAAGAAAAGGAATTATTATTACGATGGGTGATGAGCAGTTAAATCCATATCTTCCATTTAAGGGTAGAGGTCATGGTTTATCAGAGGTTACAGGGGATAATCTTCAGTCTGATGTAGAAACTAAGGATTTATACGAAGAGGCTTCTCAGAAGTTTAACATTTATCATTTAGATGTAAATCATGGTTACAGATGGGATGAAGAAGAAATTGAGAAGTCTTACAAGAAGTATCTTGATGATACACACTTTAGAAGAGTAACTATGGATAGTATTACAAATGAGATTGTAGATATTATTGTTAGTGAAGCAGAGAATAATGTTACAGATACAGTTACTACACCTTCTAACTCAGAAGGAATTACTTGGTAAGATAGGAGATTTAAAAGATGAAAGACATTAAGATTGTGATAGGTGCTAACTTTGGAGACGAAGGAAAAGGTCTTATGACAGATTACTTCTCACAGAAACCTAATAGTATTGTTGTTTGCTCAAATGGTGGTGCTCAGAGAGGACATACCGTAACAACGTCTGATGGAATCAGACATGTCTTTCATCATTTTGGATCTGGAACATTCAATCATGCAAGTACATATTTATCTGAGGATTTTATTGTTAATCCAATTATTTTTAAGCAGGAATATGATGAATTGATGAAATTAGGATATATTCCAAATGTTTATATCAATCAAAACTGTATGTTGACTACACCTTTTGATATGATGGCAAATCAGATTATAGAAGAAAATCGTGAAAAAAATAAACATGGTAGTTGTGGCTTGGGAATTTTTGAAACTATCAAAAGATATAAAGCTGGCATAACTGATGTAGATAATCATATCAGGGAATATTACTTAGAACAATTTGAAAGAGAGAATATTATATTAACAGATGAATGGTCAAAAATATTCCTTGATAATGGTATATTTGAACACTTTTTAGATGATTGGGATTTTATGAATAATCACTCATTGACTATATCAGATAATTATTTCTTAAATCAATTTGACAATATTGTATTTGAAGCTGCACAAGGTTTATTGCTTGATCAGAATAATACAGAATATTTTCCACATCTAACACCGTCTAATACAGGTATTAAAAATCCCAAGAGAATAATTGAAAATGTTGAATGGAATGATGAGATAAATATTGAAACTTGTTATGTATCTCGTACTTATTTAACAAGACATGGTGCTGGTAAATTTCCATCTGAATGTAATAAGAGATTTATCAATGAGTATATGTTTGATAAAACAAATGTACCAAATCCATTCCAGGATACATTAAGATATGGAACACTTGATTTAGGAGAATTATATAGTAGATGCTCAAAAGATATAGGAAACTTTGGAGATAAAAAATCAATCGCCATTACACATTGTAATGAATATGATTGGGATAATGATAAATTGATTGAATTATTTAAGGATTGGAATATTTATTACTCAGATGGCGAAACACATAATGATGTGAACTGAGATCATGAAAGATTCGTTTCTTTTGAAAATGTGGAGGTAAAAATGGAGAAATTTTATATTGTAACAAATGAGAAATTTCTAAAAGAGATTACTGATTATCGAAAGCATGGAGAAGAAAGAAGAATAGTAGCAAATAATTTTTTCGAGGATAAAGGTATTACTGGAAAAGAATATTATATTAGCGGAGATGGATCTGTAAATCGTCCATTTGAAGAGTATGAGAAGCATAATATAAGATTATATATTACTGATTGCAATGAAAATAATCAGAAATTTGGTAAAGAGTTGCTAAAGCCAAATAAACTATTCTGCGATTCTGATACGTTAATGAGAAAATTTAGGGCTAACAGTAAGACTTTAAAAGAGTTTCAGGATTTATGTATTAAAAAGAATATTGTCATTAACAATCATCCGATTCGAGTAGGAGACTATTTTAAAGAACTGCATTTAGGTGGGTATTCTATTTCAAGATTTGAGTATGAGAATAAGTTATACTTGAATATTTCTACAACAAAATATGAAACTATTACACCAGATGATGATACAGGTTTTACAGAAATTAAAGGCAGCGAATTTTATAAAGCGCTTGAAGAATTTGAATCGAAGAATGGATAAATATCGTTTCCTTTAGAAATAATTTTAGAGAAATTGAGGAGAGAATAAATATATGAATACAAAAATTATTAGTGCATTTCATGCTTGTGGGAAAACATATACTTTTAAAAAATTAAATGAGAAAGGCTATAAAATTCTAGATAGTGATAGTAGTCAGTTTAATTGGTGTTATTATCATAATCCAGTAAATTCAGATAAATTTGAAAAGTACCGCAATCCTGAATTTCCAAAGAATTATATTCAGCACATTAAAGAGAATATTGGGAAAGTTGATTATATCTTTATAAGTAGCCATAAAGAAGTTATAGATGCTTTGATCAAGAATGGGATTCATTTCACATTAGTTTATCCTGATAAAAAGATGAAAGCTGAATGGGTTGGTAGATGCTTTTTACGTGGAAGCGGTGAAAAGTACTGTCAGCTCATTGCAGACAATTGGGATAAATGGATTGATGAAATGGAAGAAGTAGAAGATTGTGATAGATATATTCTTGGTGAAGACGACTCGATTGATTCAGATGACTTAGATAGATATTACTACTTAGGAGAATTAATCGAAAAAGGATTGATTTAAAGAGCGAATAACAATAAGTAGGAAGTATTCTGAAAGAGTAATCAATCAGGAAAAGAAAGGAGAAAACAACAGATTGAACAGTAGCATTTTTGTTCCTAAAACGATAAATGTTGGATATCAAAATCGTTCAGGAACTTATACGGGAAAACTTGCCTATGTCATTTACTATGACGAAAAAGGTAAGCTGCGAAAAGAAGCATCGTGGAATAGTTGGCGTGATGATAAGATTCCAAATGATGAATTTGAGAATGTTCCAACAGAAGGATTTGTACTCAATAAGAAAGCTGGCGATTACTCTACAGGATGGGATCATAGACATGCTTATTGTAGAGTATATGATCCAAGAGGATTTGAGTTTGAAATTACAATTGAGAATTTATTATATATTCTTGAAAATGCGAATTGTATCAAGGGTAAGGGACTTGAAGGAGAATTTATATATGGATGGGATGGTAAGGATTTAGTTCTTATGCCAGTTGAGTCACCTGACTATAAACAGATTAGTGAGTTTAATAAAATTATCCATAATAATGAAACCATTAAAGCAAAAGATTTAATTATCGGTGCTACATATCTCACAAAAGATAATGAGAGCTGGATTTATATGGGCAAATTTGAAGCTTTTGACTATTGGGAAGGAACAAATAAAGGTAAACATTTTTGGTTTTGGCATAATGGTATTTTTGAACATTATAAATCTTTACCAAAGAATAAACTTATCAAATGTATTGATAACAAATGCAGTGAAAAATATGCAAATATCTACAATAATTTAGAAAGAAACTGTGAGTATTCTCCATACGACAGTTCAAAAAATGAATATAAATATTTCACCTTTGATGAATTTAAGGAAACGCCAAACACAGACTATTGGAGAAGAGGGAATTTTATAAGCGAATATTACAATGGTTGTAAATATGAGTTTGATGTTCAGCCAATAGAAAAAGGTAAAGATCTATTTATTGTTCGTCAAAAGGAGAACATATCAAATAATACTTATTGGGGCTCTTATACAGAATATGTTGAAGTAACCGATATTTTTCCGACTACATCTAAAATGGTTAAATCAAACCGTTATCCATATAAAGACATAGAAGAAAAGCATATGATTCCAGTTACGTTAGAAAAGATTTTTGAAGTGATGAAGCCGATGTATATTCAAAAATATTTAGCAAATGGTAGAGAATATAAAAAGGAGTACGAAATTAAATGAGTAAAAACGATGACAGAATTTTAGAATTAAAGAAACAGATTGAGACAAAAAAGAAATCAATTTCTGAGAAGAAAATCAGATTTATTCCTGAAACAAATTGTGTTCTTAATATTGATGGAATGACAATTAATCTCAACGTGTGTTCAGATGATGCGTTGTTGTTACTTTTGATTAGATTGAATTCATATTTAATGTCTGCTAAGGATCTTAATATGACTGATTTTGAAATTTCAGGATACAGTGTGACAGCATGGATTAAAGATATTAAGAGTAAGTTAGAGGTATCTGGTCTAAAGAAAGAAGAGTCTGATTTGAAGAAAATGGAGAGCAAGCTGGACAAATTACTTTCTGATGATAAGAAAACAGAGCTGGAAATTGATGAGATTGCTGCTTTATTGAAGTAAAAGAGAGAATAATACAATAGGTAGTATATTTCATAAAAATACATACTATATATAGTAGTTAGATAAATTTAAACTACTATATATAGTAATAAAAAGGACAAGAAATATCGGTTTCCTTTGGAGGTGAAAAATTGGAGAAAGAAATAGTATACATTGCAGATTTAGACCAAGATGTTGATGATGTTGTTGCAGCACATTATCTTCATAACGAAGGTGTATTGAAATGTGTTGTATGTGATCCATATCCAATGACAGAAGATGGGTTGAAAAGAAAAGACATTCTTGAAAGTTTGGGCGTTCAAGTATTAAAGAAAATGCCACCAGTTGCAAAATATGTATTTGTTGGTGGTGCATTAACGCTTGTTGCCGATTATATCAAAATGCATCACATTGACTGGTTAGTAATGAATGGTGGTTTTGTTGGTACAAACATCGCTTCGTTTGAACTGGATAAATTTAAAGGAAAAGAAACAGTAAGAACATTTAATTTTAATTGTGATGTAAATGCAACTGATTATGTCTTAAAAGTCGGGAAAGAGAGAATATCTAACATGGTACTTGTTGGTAAAAACGTGTGCCATGATATCAGAAATACAAGAGTTGGCATATGGTCGGATAAGAAGTATAAAGAATTATTTGATACATATGAAGTAAAAGATAAAAAACGTCAGCATGATATGTTGGCTTGTCATGAAGGATTAGCATTTTTGAATAATTCTACAAAATATTGTAAGTATGAAGTTGTAAAGCCATATAACACAGGTTTAAAGGGAACATATACCCAATGGGGAAGTACAAAAACAAGGGAAACACCGTACAGAGAAGTGTTGGCTGCAATAGAATATGAAACATAGTAAATTTCGATTTCTTGGGAACGAAATAAGAGAATATGAAGGAGGAACACATGAGAAAGAAAATTGTAACAGCAATTTTAGTTGCTGCGTTAGCAGTAGGAAGTTTGTCAGGATGTGCATTATTAGAGAACGAAGTAAATGAACTAAATGGTTCAATCACAGGTAATACATATAATGCTTCGTTTTATTCTAATGAAGGTGAAAAGTTCATGGACATGAGTGGTCAGAAAATTGATCTTGCATCCAACATTGTCAAAGAACAGTCGTATAGTTCTGATGGTGGATGGGGATATACACAGACATTATCTAGTGTAGTGACAGTTACCATTGATGGTAAAGAGGTAGAGAGTTGTGGAAGTACAATGATTTTTTCCGAGAAAGGATTAAATCCAGAAGTAGATTTTAAGAGTCCAGAAGTTATCAATAGTACAACAGATGGCAGTTTGGGAGACAATGTAATAATTGCAAGTGTTGTGAATAAATATAAGAATTACTTTGGTAAATCAAGAGTAGTTGTAATTCAGTCTCAGTTAGGCGATCCAATTTGTGCTTATTCAGGTGATGAAGTGTATTGGCAGGTATGTCAAGATTTACCTAAGACTACAAAACTTATGATTGATGGTAAAGCATTATATATTCACAGAGCAAACTTTCAGATTATTGATAAAAGCTTATTAAATTAAAACGAAGGGAGAATACAAAATTATGTGGTGTTTATTTATTATTTTAGGAATCGTAGCAGAGGTATTAAAGGCAAATGCAATTTTAGTAATTCCAACAATTGTTGAGTATATTTTCTTTGGTATTGGTGGATTGCTTCTTGTACTTAAATTTATTGTTTATTGTTCTACAAAGCGTCAGATAAAGAATATGACAAAAAATTTTAATGACGGATTCAATAATAGATTTAATGGCATGTTTTAAAAGCCAAGTAAACTGACATTTCTTGGTTGTGGAGGTAAAAAATATGAGATTTGAAAAAGAGACAGAGAATAAAATTAGAGAAGCATTTCGTCAGGAAGATTTTCAGAACTTTATGTTTGAGGCAGTTTTTGGTGAATCAAAAGACGAAGATAATGAATTATATAAAAATGTATACAAATTTGAACTTGAAGAGGTGGAAGATAGATTGGTCTATTTAGTAAAATCTCATATTCATCACAATGTTCCTATCAATAGAAATGCTATTGTAACTTTTATTATTGAAAATATAGCAGAAGATCTTGGTGGTGATGATTTGGATTGTAAAAATATTAAGTTCTTTGCTTTCTGTAACCATCTATACTACATAATTTTTGATATTGTTACTAAGCCATATTTTATGAAAGATGTAATGGATAAAGACAAAAGACAGAATTGAGATAAAACAGAGAATATATAGTTGGAGGTGAGATTATTAAAGCTTATATAAAAAATACAATATTCGTTGTAGTGATAATTGCAGCAATATTCTTTGGAACGTATAAACTTGTATCTTATGGACAATATACAGAAGAATATTCTTATAATTTGCAAGAAATAAAAGATGGCACTTATGCAATTTATCACTCAGTATCGTCTAATGTGCCATCTCATAATTATGATGTGATCACTGTTTGCTATAATGACCAGATTCATATGTTTCAAGGAATGGTAAATATTCAACAGACAAATAATAAACCTTATATTGAAATAACTACTAAACCACATATAAATTATAATGATGAAATTACAGTGTTTATTCCAAAAGGTACAGTTGAATTTGCAGATAATGTAGGATTGAGATAAGAGAATATATAGTTGAGGAAGGTGAGAATGTGATTCAAGTAATTGAGACAAATTTGAGTATTGACAAAGATGACACCATAAGAGATCATCAGTCACGAATTGTTGAAGTTGAAGATTGGGATACATACTGCAAAGCATTTGAAGAATACAATGGCGAAGCTGTTTATTTTAAGTCAAAGACTATGCGTGGTTACAGTATCTTATCGAATTGCACAATAACAGATTTGATATATGATGACATTCATTTATCTTGTATGGTTTTACACCAATCAGGTATTGTTACAAAGAAACTTGCATATAGAATTGTTCTATAATCTATGATTCATTCGAGTCACAATTTCCAATAAAAATGAAATCGAATAGAGAATAAACATATAAAGGAGGAAAATTATGTTTGCAGAATTTGAAGATGATATACAGTTTTGGGGATGCAATATTCCGAATGAAGTGAAAATGGTTATAGATTCAGCAAATGAAAGTGTAGACAAATCATTTAATAATGAAGATCAGAAACAAGCTTATCATCTTGGTGTAGAAAATACATTGTCTGTATTAAAACAGTTGCTTGATGAAGGGTTAAGTAGAGATAGCATTACATTTTATTATCCAAACGCAGTTACAACAGAAGAAATGGGTATAGAAGATATTAACCAATGGCTAGAAACATTACCATATAAATAAATCACTGTTTCATTGGGATTTTGAGGAGGTGAGAAAAATAGAAGACATTGATGTTTTTCAAGCAATATTAAATAAGAACTACGATGTTTGTTATGAAATTGGAAAAGGTTGTGGTGAGAGATGGGCTAATGGTGAATTAGTAAATTATAATTCAGGTAATGTAATTTTATATAACCACGATAGAAAAGTTATTTATCATATTCCATACAAAGGAATTAAATGGTTATTGCCATGCAAATCTAAATCAAAGTAATCAGTCTTGAACAGATCGTTCAAAAAATTCCAAAATCAAAACTGAATAGAGAATATAAATATGGGTGGAAGAACAGCATACCCTTGAGATTATACGCTCAAAAATCACTGTTGAAGATAGATCTTTACATAAATTTATTTTCTGTGTTCCAGTCGCAAGACTGTTCAAATATAGTTATCAAAAAATTTTATTACATATTATAAGGAGGACATTGTTTAAATGGCAGAGACAAAGAAAAAAGGAAGATTATTTGATTTACCTGAGACAAAGGGTGCATTTCAGTTAAAGGGAGTTGTATCTGGTATGGAGAAGGATACGGCATTTAAGGAAATTAAGACCAAGAGTGGTAAGCCTATGAGAATGCTTAATTTTGGTACAAGTTATCTTGATGGTGAGACATTATATGTTAATCTTCAGGGAATGGAACAGGAGAATGTTTATTTCTCTAAGAGAGCTGAGAAGAAGGGTGAAAAGGCTGATACTGTAAAAGTACCTTGGGCTGATAGATTCTCTTATAACCGTGAAGGCTACCGTATGATTGGTAAAAACATTGGTGTAAAGAAGAAAATTGATTCAGAGGGTAAGACAGTTAATGACAAGAAGGTTCTTACAGATTTTGATGCTTGTAAGGAAGTTAAAGAGAATCTGAAGGACGGTGCAAGCGTATTTATCCGTGGAAATCTTGATTATAGCAGTTTTACAGATGATAAGGGTAATAAGAGAACATCTACGAAGCTTGTTCCAAATCAGATTTCACTTTGCTCAGAGGTAAACTTTGATGATGATAAGTTCGAAAAGCAGAATGATTTCAACCAGGTAATTATTTTCATGAGCATCGAGCAGGAAAAGGATGATAACGATAAGCCAACAGGAAGATTCATTGTCCTTGCAAAGATTGTTACATACAGCAATATTGAAGATGTTCAGTTTATCATTGAGGATAAGGCTCTCGCTAATAAGTTTAAGAAGTCACTTAATCCTTACAATGCAATTAAGGTAAGTGGACATATGGTTTCTTCTACTCAGACAGAGACAGTTGCAACAGATGATGATGACAATTGGGGTGAAGAGGACAGTATGGAGAAAGTATCTGCACCTACAAAGAGAGAATTTGTTATCACAGGAGCAAAGGGTTCTTCAATTGATAAGGAACTTTATACAGAGGAGAATGTAACAGAGGCTATTGCAAAGATTAAGAATGCAAATAAAGCAGAGGAGAGTTTTGGTTCTGATTCTAATGACGATTGGGGAAGTGCTGATGGTCTTGACGGATCAGACGAGGATGAAGCTTGGGATTAATCCTTTAACAACTAGAGAATAACTAAGCGGAACGTCAGAAATGGCGTTCCAATAAATCAATATTATAGAATTACGGAGGAATTATTTAATGGCAAAAGCAAGAAAAGCGTCAGTCACACAGAGTAAATTAGGTATGATTTTATATGGAGAGCAGTTTACAGGTAAGTCAACAATGGCTATGCAGCTTGCATACTTTAAGCGTCCTGATGGAAAGCCTTTCAGAGTTTTATACCTTGATCCTGAGACTGGTTCAATTGATGATTATTTAGGCGACTTAGAAGCAAATGGTGTAAACCTTGAAAATATTTATATTGTATATACTCAGTCACTTGGAGAAGTAAGACAGTATATTGCAAAAGTTAAGAATGGAGAAGATTTCTATGAGCTTGATGATGACGGAGATGAGACAGAAAATGTAGTTCTTGACGCAGATGGAGAACCATTTAGAGCAGATGCAATTGTTGTTGATGGTACTACAATTCTTAACTTAACAACAAAGCAGGGGTTAGTAGAATTCTCTAAAAAGCGAAATAAGGTCAAGGCTGATAAGGATGGACTTGTTGGTGATGCCAGACTTGTTAAAATTGAGGGAGCAGGAATGGAGTTAAAAGATTATCAGACAATTAACTTCAAGGGACAGGATTTGATTCTTGATCTTATGGCATCTGGCGTTCACTATATTGTAACTGCTAGAGAGACTGATGAAAAAGAAACAATTAAGCAGTCTGATGGTTCAACTATGAGTGTTGTAACTGGTAGAAAGATTCCTGATGGATTCAAAGGTATGACATACAATGTTAAGACTGAAATTCGTATGTACAGAAATGAAGAAGGAACAGTATGTGCTCATGTTAAAAAGGATAGAACGCACACACACGAAGATAATTCGATTATTGAAGATCCTACATTACTTGATTGGCAGTCAGTTATTGATAAGACAGCAGATAAGAAGGCTTTTGTAGTAAAGAATGACTTAACAAAGGCAGTTGATGTTGAGCAGGATATTTACAGCAAGGAGATTCTTGGTAAGGTCGGAGAGCCTGATAATTCGGAAACAACAAGTACATCTGATAATGGCAATAGTGCAGACATTGAAGCAATTAAGAAAGAGATTATTGCTAAGAGAAATGCACTTCCACCTACAGAGAAGAAAGCAATGAAGGAAAAGCTTGAAGCAGCAGGACTACCTACAGCATATAAGAATGTAACTGATGTTGAGATTCTTAATAAAGTATTAGCAATGTTTGATTAAATTTGGATTATGTAAAGGTAGGATTATGGCAAGATACACAACTAACAATAAAAATGGTGTTAAAAGAAAATGTGGTTGTTGCGGAGAAAACCTTTATATAAACAAGAATAATATTGACGATGCAATCTACTATGATAAAAAAACATATCATAGTAGTTGCTTTATCAATATATGTCAGAAGCGTATTGCTAATAAAAGGGCAGACGTATCAGCAAAATGGACTTGGATATATGACCACATTGATTCTATAAAAAAAGATACATATTCGCATCTCGCAGTAGCAATAGAGCAAGATGAGATATTCGGATTTATTAAAGAAGCGTATGATTTGACAATTATCCCTACTACCGTATGGCAAAAGTTGAGTAACATTTATAATGGAACTTTTAAGGGAATGTCAGTAGGTATTCCACCTTCAGACTTACTTGATATGTGGCAAAGAAAAATAGATATGCTTAATGGTATTGCGAAAAAGAATGAAGTAAAAGGTATTCATATGCAGCCAGAGCAACGACTTTCGTATGATTTATCCATTTTGGTTAATAAATATGACAGTTATTTAAGGTGGAAAGAAAAACAAAAAATACTTGAAGCTGAGAAAGAAACAGAAAAATCACAGAATATTGTCAGTCAATCAATTGGTTATACTAATGTGTCCAAAGATAGTAAGGCTGATACAGATGATATTTCAGACTTGGTGGATGATATTTTTGGATAGGAGATAATATTGGATAATGAACATGAATTAAAAGACTGTAATGTGCAAGCAGAAATCTTGTTTGTTGGTTCTATAGCAAAGGATTTGGACTTAATTGTAAATTACAGCACATTTATGAGAAGCAAGTATGATTTCTCTGATCCTGCGACAAAGTTCTTTTATGATAATCTTGAAACTTATTTTCTTACATTTTCACAAACATTAGATGAGACAAAAATGAATGTGTTTATGAGTCAGAATGAAGAACGACTTAAATTATATAAGCAGTATAAAGGTTGGAAAACGCTTCAAAGGTTTATGACATTGGCAGATGAAAATGATGTGAAAAATTATTTTGATACTGTTAAGAAATATTCATTGGTAAGAGAGTATGGAAGAAATGGGTTTCCAGTTGAGAAGATATTATCTCATAGGAACTTTGATAAAATGTCACCAAATGACATTTACAGAATTATTCGTACAAAGGCAGATAAGATAAATACAGTAATTAATGCTGGTGAAGAAGCAGTTGAGCTTACTGATAAAAATTCATCTCAAATCGACAAATATCTTGAAAAGCCAAATTTCGGCTTACCTTTCCCTTGGTATATGTATAACGAATTTTTTCTTGGTCTTAGAGAAACAAAGGTTCTCTTTGAAGGATTCCTTTCTAATGAGGGTAAAACAAGAAAACTTGTACTTTTAGCAGCTTATGTAGCACTTGTACAGAATGAGAATTTTTTTCTTATGAGTAATGAGATGGACGAAGAAGATCTTCGTAGTTGTCTTATTACGACTGTTATTAATAACAAAGAGTTTCAAGAGTTACATGGTGTACATATTACAAAGCCTGAAAAAGAGATTGTGTTAGGTGTTTATCATGATAAAAATGGTGACATTATCAGAAGAAAAATTGATGATAATGGTGTTTATCTTGAAAGCAATGAAGATTACATAAAGAGAATAAAAGATACGTCAGAGGAATATTGGAATGTAAAAAAAGTTACAGATTGGATTGATAGTAGTGATCGTAAGGGCAAAGTTATGTTTCAAGATGTTGGAGATGATTATAGCCCTGAGAGAATTGAATTTGAATTGCGTAAAGCAAAAATGGTTCAGAATATTAAATATTATGGTTATGACACGTTAAAAGGTTATAACACTGATGATTGGTCACAGATTAAACAATTTGCAACTAAATTAAAAGAATTAACAAAAGAACTTCGTATGAGTGGATATGCAGTATTCCAGCTAAGTGATGATACGGTATTTACGGATATTTTTAGTTTGAGTAGTAATAACATTGCCAATGCAAAACAGATAAAGCATGTAGCTGATATTCTGAATATTGGTAAAAAGTTAAATAAGGAAGAATACCATAAATATCAAGTCGTTTTAGAATGTGATTCTTGGGGTGAGCCAGTGACGGAAGATTTGGATTTAAGTAAACAATATTTTTGTATCAAACCAGATAAAAACAGAGCAGGTAGTAAGGACAAGATTATGTTATTTGAAATTGATTTGAACTTAAATATTTGGAGAAATATAGGTTATATCATTAAAAAACCAAAAAATAGTGACTAATTGGAGGGTGGCAACTTGGATGTAAAAGAGTTGAAGAATTATATATATGAAAATAATTATTGTGAACAGATATTAGAATCCGTTGGTTGCCACCATATCAAATATCATTCAGTTGGAGCATATTGGACTGCTGGCAATCCCGATGGAGATAATAAGGGAGCAATTATTTTATATAATAATGAGTCCCTTATCTGCTTAAATAAAACTCGACAAATGATAAAGGGTAACAGACAAACAGATATTATTGATCTTGTGTGTTATGTCAAAGACCTTACATTTCCAGAAGGATTAAAGGAAATATGCTCAGAAATAGGAATGTCTTATTATCACGATTTTGAAGAGGATATTCCAGATAGTTTTAAAATACTGAAAATGTTAGAAGATATGGATTCTAATATATCAGAAGAGAAAGAAAAACCATTACAACCTATTTCGGAAAAAATACTTTCGTATTATAAGCCTTATGTAAATGATTTATTCTACGAAGACCATATAGATTATGAAACACAAAGAAAGTTTGAGATAGGTTTTGATGAAGAAACAAACCGATATACAATTCCTATTCGTTCTGAATTAGGAGATTTAGTCGGTGTAAAAGCAAGATATTTTGATAGAAAAGTACCTGATGGAATGAATAAATATATTTATTTAGAGCCATGTGCAAAATCAAAAATTATATATGGATTGTATAAAACTCTTCCTTATATAAAAAGGGCAGGAAGGATTTATGTTGGTGAATCTGAAAAGTTTGTTGAACAAGCCTGGAGTTATGGTTATCAAAACACTGGTGGTACAGGTGGAAAAGAATTGTCCCAATATCAGATTGATATGTTGGTACGACTTGGTGTTGATATAGTTTTATGTTTGGATAAAGATGTAAAAAAAGAAGAATTGGAGGAACTAGCAGAAAGATTTCCTGATGGTGTTCCACTTTATTATATGTTTGATGAAGATAATATTCTTGATGAAAAAGAATCCCCAACAGATGATCCTATTAAATGGAAGCACTTAGTAGAGAATAATATATACAGATTAAGATAGGAAGGTGTGTATTTGAAGTATAAATTATATGAAAATAGCGACAATAATACTTCCAATGTATTAGAGGAGGTTTTAAGAAATAGAGGAGTTGATGATTATGAAAAATATCTCAACTTAAATGAAGATGTTTTAATTCCATACGAAAATTTGGATAACATGAATAAAGCAGTAGAGTTATTTATGAAACACTTTAATAACAAGGATAAAATTGAAATACTTATTGATGAAGATCCAGACGGTTTTTGTTCAGCAGCTATGATGTATTCTTATATTAAGAAAATGAATGTTGATTATCCAGTTAATTACATATTACACGCAAGAGCAAAGGCACATGGACTAGATGATGACATTGTAATATCTGATGATACAAAATTATTGATTATCCCTGATGCTGGTACAAATGATACAGAACAGTGCAGAGAGCTTTCAGAAAAGGGTATTGATATACTTATTCTTGATCACCATGAGTCAGAAGAAAAAAATCCATATGCATTGATTGTAAATAATCAAATGAGTGACAATTATTCTAATAAGGATTTTTGTGGAGCAGGTGTTGTATATAAGTTTTTACAAGCATTAGATGCTGAGACATGGAATGAGTTTGCAGATGACTATTTAGATTTGTGTGCATTAGCAAATATAAGTGATGTTATGGATATGCGTTCATTTGAAACAAGATATATTACAAATCTTGGATTACTCAATATTACAAATAAATGTTTTCAGGCACTTATTAAAGCACAAGATTACAGTATAAATGGTAAGGTTAATATCCACAATATTCAATGGTATATAACACCTATTTTAAATGGAATGATTCGTATCGGTTCAAGTGATGAAAAGGAATTATTATTCAGAGCTTTTATCGAAAAAGAGGAGTTCTTTGAATATAAAAAAAGAGCCACAAAGAATAAACCAGCAGAAACAATTCAGGAAAACATTTATGATAGAGCTGCTAGACTTTGTAAAAATGCAAAATCACGACAAGATAAAATGAAAGAAAAAGGTGTAAAAGCAATTTCAGAAGTCGTAGATAACCTTCCAATTGATGACAAGGTTATTATGGTTGATGTATCTGACTTACTTGATAATGGATTAACTGGTGTTGTAGCAATTAAAATTGCAGAGCAATATAATAAACCTTGTATTTTGCTAAAGAAGCATTTTGATAAAAAGACAAAGACAATTGTATTTGGCGGTAGTGCAAGAAATATTGATAATAGTCCAATTGATAGTTTTAAAGATATTGTTAATTCAACAGGATTTGTTAATGGCAAAGGTCATGCAAATGCCTTTGGTATTGTAGATTTACCAGTTGATGATAAAGAAAAAGCAATCAATACGATGAACAGTATTCTTAAAGATACCGAATATGATTCTACATATCGTGTGGATTTTATCTTAGACATTGATCATGTCACAATCCCTTTAATTATTAAGTTATCACAGTTTGAAGATATTATTTGTCAAGGAATTGATGAACCTATGCTTGCAATAGAGAATATATCATTGACAAGAGATTGTTTTGAAGTGTTTGGCAAAAATGAAGATACTATCAGTTTTATGGTAAATGACATTAAGTATATTCAATTCAAATGTAAAGAAGGTAATCAGTTATATGATTTTCTTCAAAATGCATGGGATGATAATGATAGTATTACATTTAATATTGTCGGAAAACCTTCAATAAATGAATATAACGGTATTAGAACACCACAGATTATTATTGAAGATGTAGTTGTTCTTAGTACAAATAGTAACGATGAGGACGATGATTGGTAGGAGGTGAATTATGTATAGTTCATTACATAACCATACATATTATTCATTACTTGATGGATATGGTAGTCCAAAAGAAATGTTGGATAGAGCAAAAAAAATAGGGTTAAAGGCATTTGCTATAACAGAACACGGAAATGTATATTCCCATATTTATTTTGATCTTATAAAAAAAGACTATCCAGATATTAAAATGATATATGGATGTGAGTTATACGAATGTGAAGATATCACTGTTAAGGATAAAGACAATAAATATTTTCATTTGATTTGTTTAATAAGAAATGAGCAAGGCAGAAAAGACTTAAATAAAGTTATTACAAAAAGTAACTTTGAAGGGTTTTATTTTAAACCACGATGCACAGTAGAAGATATTAAACCCTATGCTGATAATTTTGTTATTTCTTCTGCTTGTTTAGCAAGCAAGTTAGCGAGAGAATCAGATTTTGAGAAGTGTATTGAATATGTTAATGAATACAAAGAAGCTTTTCCTTATTTCTTCCTTGAGATGCAGTCGCATTCTCATCAGGATCAGCGTTCATATAATCAGAAAATCTTAAAACTTTCAAAAAGAACAAATACCCCATTTATCATTACAACAGATAGTCATGCACCTAAAAAAGAAGATTTGTATTATCAGGACAAGCTTATTCAGATTGGTAGAAAAAGTAGCAACAATGACAAAAATGCTATCGAAAATAGTGAAGTATATGAAGGTTGCTATATGCAATCTGAAGATGAAATCCATGAAATTATGGATAGTCAGATTGGATATGAAAATGTATGTCTTGGATTGGAGAATACTAATAAAGTAGCAGATTTAATTGAAAACGTGGATATGCCATTTCAGAAACCACAGTTACCTACATTCCCATTGCCTGATGGATATAGAGATAACAATGAATTTTTATGGCATTTAGTTAGACAAGGTTGGAAAGATAGAGGATATAACAATCTTAGCGAAGATGAACAGCAAGTAAGAAGAACTAGATTGAACTATGAGATGGGTATTATTCATTCGATGGGGTTCGATGGTTATTTCTTGTTTGTATGGGACTTTATTAAGGCTGCTGAGAAACTTGGAATTGAAGTTGGTAAGGGAAGAGGAAGTGCAGCAGGTTCTTTAGTTTGTTATTGTTGTCATATCACAGATATTGATCCGATTAAATATGGACTCATTTTTGAGAGATTCTTAAATCCTGAACGAGTAGGACTCCCAGATATTGATACAGATGTTGGTAACAGAGATGCAATCATTGATTACCTTGTAGACAAATATGGAGAAGAAAGAGTATGCCAGATTATTAACTACTCGTATATTACTCCAACAGTTGCAATTACTGACGTTGGTAAGATACTTGGATTTCCATATAATCAGATGCAAAAACTTTCACAGAAATTTACATTCGATAAATGGGATGACTGTATGAAAGCAAACCCAAATTTACTTGCAGACAATCCGCAATATGCTGATTTGTTCGATATTGCAAAGCATTTAAGTGGTCGTGTTAAAACAGTTTCTATTCATGCTGGTGGTGTTGGAATCGTTGATACAACAATCAATGATTATATGCCAATGAAAATAGGAACTAAGGGTGAGCATGTAATTCAAGTTGATAAACATTATGTAGAAGATATTGGAATTGTAAAGTTTGACCTTCTTGGAGTAGCAACACTTAATCTTGTGAAGGAAATTAAGGATGATTTGCATTTAGATCCTTGGGATTATGATATTAATAATCCAGAGTTTGAGAATGATAGACCTACATATGAGTTATTAGCAAGTGGTAAGACCAATGGTGTGTTCCAGGTTGAATCAGCAGGAATGAAAGATTTGCTTATTCGGTTAAAACCAAAACTTGAACAACTGGACTTTGAGGTTATATCTGTCATCTTGGCATTATATAGACCTGATAGTATGGGGGCACTTGATGAGTATGTTGAAATGGCAACAGGTGGAAGTAGACCACCATCAATTCATCCAGATATGGACGAAATTTTAAAAGACACAAATTACTGTATGATTTATCAGGAACAGCTTCTTGATATTGTTAAGAAGTTTGGTGGAAGAACATATGGTGGTGCTGACTTATTCCGTAAGGCGATTGGAAAAAAGATAGTTGAATTAGTACAGAAAGAGTCAGAAATTCTTCGTGGTGAAATTGTAGCAAACGGATATTCTAAAGAAATTGCTGATAAAATTGCAGACGAATTAGCTTCTAAGGGTGGATACCTCTTCAATAAAAGTCATTCATTTAGTTACGCAGTCCTTTGTTTCGAGACAGCTTGGTTTAAAGCTCATTACCCAACTTACTTTTTCAAAGCATTGTTCAATCAGAATAAAGATAAAGCAGGTGCAATTAATAAGTATATTCTTGATGCAAGGTATTTTAATGTGGATATTATGCCACCGAATATCAATCATTCTGGAATGAATTTCACAGTCGATAAAGATAAGGTTCTTTTTGGTTTGTCTGCTATTGGTGGAATTGGTGAATCACTCTCTAAGCAAATTATCGAAGAAAGAGAGAATAATGGTATATACAAATCGTTTGATGATTTGATTCAGAGACTTTCTTTAGGTAAGGCATCTGTTATTGCATTGATAAAATCTGGTGCAATTCCTTGTAAAAATAAGCGTGAAAAACTTATATCATATCTTAAATCAGAGTATCAACCATTAAAATTCTCAGAAGTTCAATCATTGCCTACCTATAAGAAACTCGAAGAAGATTGGAACATTAACTTAAAGAAGTACGTGATTCCTTCATCTGGAAAACGAATTGTATATGACAAGGAAGCACTACTCACTGAATATAACAGATTGAAAAAGATACAGTTTGAAGAAAATCAGAAGGTAAGATTCCAAAAGTACATAGATGATAACAAAAAATATCTTGAAGACGAACAGTTTTGGGAATTCCAAACATTACAAGTATTTATCAATGATAATCCATTTGATGCAGCTTATACATTCTTGACACCATTTGAGGATGTACCTGATGGTGAGAAATGTACTTTAGTTGGAATTATAGCAAAGGTTCAAAAGAAGAAAGATAAGAATGGTAAGCAGTTCGCATATATAAACATCTATTCAAGTTTTGGACTTGTTGAAGGAATTGTATGGCATAGTCAATTAAAAGAATATGAAGATTTAGTAAAAAAAGGACAGCAAGTAGCAATTCTTTGTAAGAAAGATAGCGAAGAAAAGGTAATTGTAGAAAAATTAAAGCCATATAGTAAATGGCTTGAATATGTGAGAAAGAAAGGAGTATCAGTCTAAATTGGATGAAGATGAGATTTATAAATTCACAGCGATAATTACATATGAGCAATACTATTCGGATGATTCAACGTGGGGTGTGTTTGGATTTTCAACAAAAGATGATATTCCATTCTTTACAAAATCTACAAAAACATTCGATCCGTTTGGTGATAATAATTCTGCAAATGATACTGATGATAGAAAAATGAGTAAGTTAGCAGGAAAGATGCAACATTTAGTTGTGGGTGGAGAATATGTAGTTAAGGCGAAATATAAAAAAGATAAAAAATATGGCGATCAATATACACCGATTGCCATATACGCCATTATTCCACAAAGCAGAGAAACACAGCTATTATTTTTGAAGTCAATGATTCCTGAATGGATGGCGGATAATTTAATAAACGCATATCCAAATGTAGTTAATGATGTAGCGAATGGTACATTAAAAACTATTGATTACAGTCTTGTAAAAGGTGTTAGAGAAATTACTTGGAATAAAATCAAGGAAAAAATCATCAATAACTATCTTATTTCTGACATTATCTCAATGCTAAAACCAATTGGTGTTACTTATGCAATGATTAAAAAATTGCTTTCAGAAGAACCAAATCCAGTTTTATTAAAGCAAGAGTTAGAAAAAAATCCATACATCATGACAAAAATTGATGGGATTGGGTTTCGTAAATGTGATGATTTAGCACTGAAGTTAAAACCTGAACTGATTGATTCTACACAAAGACTTGTAGCTTTTATCCAATACTATTTCAAAGACTTAGGAGAAAGTAAAGGTCATACATGGTGTTCTGAGAAGATTTTAAGGGCAGCCATAAGTAATAACATATACGAGTGTTGTAATAAGGTTGATTGGTTATTAGAAAATAATGACTTTCTTCATATTGATAATGGTCGAATTGGTCTGAAATATTATTACGATATTGAGATGCAGATTTATCATTTGATTCTGAATAAATCTCAAATTGAAACAACAATCAATATCTCTAATGAAGCGATTGATAAAGCAATTAAACATGCGGAAGAAGAACAAGGATTTGATTATGTAGTAGAACAGTTAGACACGATTCATAAGAGTTTACATAGAACTGTTAGTCTGATAACTGGAAAAGCAGGAACTGGTAAAACGTCAATAATGCGAGCAATTGTTAAAGCTTATATGGAGAATAATTATATGATGACAGCTTCAGCACTATCAGCAATGGCAGCCCAAAGGATTACAGAAGCAACAGAATTTCCTGCAATGACTATTCATAGAACACTTGGATGCCAAGGTTTAAATGATTTTACATACAATAAAGACAATCATTTGATTACAGATGTTGCATTTCTTGATGAGGGAAGTATGGTTAATGCCAGTTTGTTTTTGCATTGGCTTGAAGCAATTGGAGATAATACAAGAATTATTATTTCAGGAGATCATAAACAGTTACCACCTATCGGATTTGGCAATGTGTTCTCAGATTTAATTGAAATGTTCGATGAATCAGTTGTGAGTAAGTTAGTAAAACCTATGAGACAGGCTGAAAAATCAGGCATTCTTGTTGATGCAAATAAGATTCGTGAGAATATAAATCCTATATCTGAGAAGTTACAGCCACGAATTATTCATGGTGAGTTACAGGATATGTATTATATGTTCCGTACAAATCGACAGTCATTATTCAATATTGCTGTTAAGACATTTATTAAATCTGTTGAATCAGATGGAATCGACAATGTGGTTATTGCAGTACCTCGTAGAAAAGATTGTTTGAATAGCACCAATGAAATTAACAAAGTTATTCAAAATGAATTACTCGGTGATGTTTTAGAGAGTATTGAAGGTTTTGATACAACTTTCAAACTTGGTGCAAAAGTCATGCAAACAGTTAACGATTATGACAAAAATGTATTTAATGGCGAGATTGGTTATGTGACAAAAATCAGTGAAAGATATGATGGTAAGAAAAAAGAAGAGTATTGTGAAGTAACTTACACTGATATTTTTGGAAAAGACAAAATCATTGAATACACAAAGAAAGAGTTAGCTGCTTTGGATCTTGCTTATGCTATGACAGTACATAAATTACAGGGTGCTGGTCGAAAGACAGTAATTGGTATTATTGATAATACACATCATCAGCTTCTTGATAACTGTATGCTTTATACATTGCTTACGAGAGCAAAAAAGAGATGTTTATTATTAGCTGAACCAGAAGCATTTTTACAATGTATTAGAACAAGTCACAATAATAGAAACACTTGGATGATGTTAGAAACAGAGAATAATACAGTAGAAGAGTAATTTAGATTTCTGGAATGCCCATAAATAGGGCATTTCAGAGACTTAAAAAGCCAATGAAAGACGGATTTCATTCGCTCTGTAACCCTAGTAAAATCAAGGGTTGCAGGGCATGAAAATTTGAAAATCGTCAAAAATTGAGTAAAATACGGCATTTTTAAGGATTTGTCTAATTTTATAAAAATCAATGCTCTGAAAGCCTTATAAATTAAGGGTTTTGAGCGATTGATTTGAAAATAAGTGATTTTTTAAGAACCAAATGAAACGACAGTTTCTTGTGAAAAGAAAGGAGATAAAAAATGAGTTCAAACAGAAATAGTAGTAGTTCAGGTATTGGAATTTGCGGAGTATTAACAATTGTATTTGTTGTGCTCAAATTAGTAGGCGTTATTAATTGGTCATGGTTATGGGTATTGTGTCCGTTATGGATTGATATTTTGCTTACAATTATTGTATTGGTGATTATCGCCATTATTGACAACAAGACAAGAAAGAAAACATGGAAGAGTGGGAGAATAAAATGGTAGTAGATTTAAAAGATTATCAGAAGGATTTTGTAGACGCTTTTAGAATGGAATTTTCTAAAGAAGATATTAAATGTAATCCAGAAGTAAAGAAACTCGCTAAATTTATTAATCGTCAAGGAAGGAAAATTGATAGAATTGATAAAATGCGAAGAAGCGTTTTAGGATATAAATAAGGAGAATAATATAATATGAAAATTTTAGTTTTAACAATTTTATTTATTTTGATGTTTTTCAGGATTAAAGGTACGCCAAGTTCATTAAGTAAAACGTTGTGGCGAAAGAGAATGATTGAGCAGCTTGCAAAAAATAGAGAGAATAATAATGGAAAGCCATTGAGCGATGCAATGCAAGGAGCTTCAATATTGATTGCATTCTTTACGGGACTACTCTTAATCATCTTTTACATAATGTTAGGAAGCAAAATTGGAACAACTGAATTTATTGTAATGTCTGCTCTACAGGTATTTACTTGTTTATGGTCATTGGGTGTAAGCTTGTCAGAAGTAAAAACAGCCTTTAGTTACAATATTGAGGATTTTAAGTTCCACAGATTCCAATTGCTTTTTAATGTGGTGTTAGATTATATTTATTATCCGTGGGCGATTTACATGTTGTTGAAGTAACAAAAAAGGAGAAGAAAAAAATGGACACAATTGTTGTAAATTTATTTGGCGAACCATCAGCAGGCAAGAGTACCTGTGCAATGGATATTACAGCACAATTAAAAAGACACGGTATCAATGCTGAATATGTTTCAGAGTTTGCCAAGGATAAGGTATATGAAAATAATGGTGAAGTATTTAAACACCAGGAATATTTATTTGGCAAACAATCATTCAAGATGGGTAGAGTTAAGAATAAAGTGCAGGTTATGGTTGTTGATTCACCATTAATCTTATGCTCCGTATATAACACTGACGAAGTGCTGGGTGAAGACTTTGATAAGACTGTACTGAATGTGTTTAATTCATACAATAATAGAAATTATCTACTCACAAGATATCACTCTTATGAGAACGAAGGAAGATTCCAGAAGGAAGACGAAGCAAAAGAAGTGAGAAAAGAAATTATTGATAAGTTAAATCAGTACAATATTAAATATAAAGAGATTGCTTCTACAGAATCAAATTGTGAATACATAGTGGAAGAAATTATGGAGGAAATTTGGAATGAACAGTAAAGGGCATTTATTTATTAGTTTGGGAAAATCAGCAATCAGAGTAATTGGTGGAATTGTAACATTAGTGAATGGTTCGATTATTCCATTAGCAGTAGGAATTATTGTTGCTGAAGTTGGTGGTGTGTTAGAAGAATTGGTTGATGAGAGATAGGTTAAGAAGCGATAGTTCCTTTGAAAAATTGGAGGTAAATGAGTTGTTAGATGTTGCAATCAAATACAAAGAGCAATTAGAAAAACTACAATATAATATCTGGTTCAAAGATAAATATAAATTTTGGAATAATGATACATATTATGATGCTATGACTATTGATGATAGTACATGGGAGCGACATCAATTTGTTTCCATCAAAGATGACAATGTGATTGGATATATTAGTTATTCTGTAAATAGAAGGTGTAATTATGCACACAGTTTAAGCATAATGAATTTTACAGACGATAAGATGACGTTTGGTATGGATCTTGGACAGGTATTACAAGATATATTCGAAAAATATAATTTTAGAAAGCTTGATTTTTGTGTGGTTGTTGGCAACCCAATTGAAAAATCATATGACAAAATAGTTAAAAAGTATAATGGAAGAATTGTTGGAACTTTCAAGGATGACGTAAAATTGATTGATAACAAATATTATGACACTAAACATTATGAAGTTACAAAAGAAAACTATATGGGTGCTAAAAATAAGTAACAAGAAACCATTATTTCATGTGGAGATTGGGAGAAAAATATGACATTAGATAAAGAACCGATGAAAGTAAGCACAGCATTAAGAATTGCAAAACAGTATTATCCACAGGATAAATTAGAACATGCACTTAGAGTTGCTACATATGTATCAGAAAACACCTTTATTCCATACGATTTAAGAGATGAGTGTGTAGCTTTGGCAATTATGCATGATCTTGTAGAAGATACAAAATTTAAATCGTCTGTTTTGCCAGATAATTTCCAAAATGCATTATTACTCTTAACTAAACCAGATGACCTTTCGTATGATGCGTATTGTCAGAGGTTTAAGAAGTATAGCACAAATGATTATTTGTGTGCATATTGGGTTAAATTAGCCGATATGAAGGATCATTTGTCTCTGACGGATACACTTACAGATAGGTTAAAAGAAAAGTATCTAAGTGGATTGAGATATTTATTATAGAAAGGGGTAAATATGAAAGTAATTTTACAGTATGCAGATTGTATGTCTGACGATAAGAATATTTTTGGAGTATTAGCTAGAAACAATGTAGAAGTTATTAAAACGAAACAAAAGCGGTATTCAATTTATCCACTTGTCACAATTAGGATCAAGGATACAAATACACTTAATAAAATTTTAGAACAGTTAAATGAAAAATCTGTTTATGGGGTTAGGATTGTAAAAGTGAAATCAGATAAATCATTTATTGAGAGATTGAAGATGTTATTTAAATAAATTCACAAGAGTCTAAACTTTCTTTTTGAAAATAATGGAAAGACTTGATCATATAGGGAGGTAGAAAGATGGAATGGTATGTGTATTATTATGACATCAATCATGGAAATATTGTCACATACAATATTTTTGATCATGGTAGCTTTAAAGAAGACTTTAACAAATTGATATCAGATTATAATATCACAAAAGAAGAATTTGCAAATAAACTTGATATTATGCTTAGATATTATTTCTGGTCAAAAGCTCAATGGGAGACATTTTTAAAACCTTGGGTTGGAGATAGCAAGGTTGAAAAGAAGATTGATGTGTATGACCAAATTAAACTTAACTGGGACAAATTCTTAGAATATACATATAACTGTAAATTTAAAACATACGCAGATGTTATTGAATATGAAAAATATAAAAACATCGGCACTGTTGAAGAGTGTGAAAAAGCAATGAAGTTTGTAAAACACTATCAGGAAGAGAATAAATATTTATAAGGAGGATCAAGTATATTGAAAGCTACAGTAACAAGTATTACAGGATTTTATGAAGCATTTGTATCTATGTTTATGAGTAAAAGAACGTGGACACCAGAATTGAACGAAGAAATTAAAGTTGTATGCGATAAGGTTTTAAATCCTGATGGAAGATTAAAAGAGGATCAAGAGGTTGAAAGCTATGATAAGTTTTGTAAATGGCTTGGGATGCTGCTTCGTATGGGCAAAAGACATATTACAGTTCTTAGATACATTGACATTACAATTATGACAGAAGGATTGCATAGAGCAGGACAAGATGACGTTGATGCACACGCAAGAAGATTTGATAATCGAATTATTAGAAACAGTACAAGGTTAGCAACATTTGATGAAGGAGAAATGTCAGATTATTACAAGGATAAAGTATTAACAGATGGACAGGCTTGCAAAATTCTTGGATTTGAATTACCAAACGAGATTGAGCATGATGGTAAAACATATGTAAAATCGACTAATGGATATGTTTTAAAAGAATATGAGAATAACAAAGATGTAAAACGTGGTCTTTATATGTTGGGTATTCCAAGCAATTTTATATCTAAAATCAATCTTTGTGAATGGGGACACGTATTTAGAGAGCGTTGTGCTGATGGCGGTGCTAATCCAGAAGTAAAAGAATGGGCAGAACAGGTTATGAAACAGATTACGGAATTTCATAAAGAGATTACAAGAGATTATGTTTTATCAATTCAAAACTAAATCCTGATTTCAAGAGAGGAGGAATTGAATGGAAGAAGTAATTAAAATTTTCAAACAGATACAAAATACAAGTAGTACAAATGATAAGAAAGCCATCATTGAAGCAAACAAAGATAACGAATTATTCAAAAAGTGCTTAGTGTTCTTACTTGATTCAAATATTGTAACTGGTATCAGCGATAAGAAATTAAATAAATTCGTTGGTATGTCAGGAACAGAATTGAACTCTTTTGAAGAAGTAATGAAATACTTAGCTGATTTTAATTCAGGTAGCGATATGGATATTGGAACTATGCAAGGGTTTATCGAGAATCAACCAGAAGAATACCAAGATTTTTATAAACAAATGATCACAAAGAAATTTCGTCTTGGTTGTGATAAAAAAGTTGTAAACAGTGTAATTCATGGTTTGATTCCATCATGGGACGTACAACAAGCGTATCCAATTTCTGAAAAGAATGAACCTAAAGATGGTGAATGGTTTGCGTTATCTCAGAAGCTTAATGGTAATAACTGCGCATACTATAAAGGAAAACTAATTAGTAGACAAGGTAAACCATTTACAGGTCTTGACCACATCATTAAAGATATTGAACGATTACCAAAACATGAAAACTATATGTTTAATGGTGAGCTAATTCGTAAAAATTATGATAATCTTTCTGATAATGACAACTTTCAGATTGGAACTGGTATTATCAATTCTGACGATTCTGACAAGTCTTGCATTAAATTTGTAATCTATGAATGTATCCCAAACGAAGAATTTGAAAATGGCGAGAGTAAATTAAAATATAAAGCTCGTAGAGAACAAATTTTAAATCCACTAACAACAGCGATTTCTCGCTTAAATACAAATAATCTTGAAGTTGTTTCTATTATATATGAAGGAAGTGATAAATCAGTTATTCAACCATTGCTTGATAAAGCTGACAAAGATGGTTGGGAAGGGCTGATGCTAAATAAGGATACCAAATGGAAAAATAAACGTAATAATGGAATTCTTAAAGTGAAGTCATTTAAACATGCCGATATTCGTTGCACTGATATTGTTGAGGGTGATGGTAAATATAAAGGAACTCTTGGACTAATTAAATGTGATTACAAAGGATATGAACTCGGTGTAGGATCTGGATTTACTGATGAGCAGAGAAATTATTATTGGAATAATCCAGATAATATTATTGGAAAAATCGTACAGATTAAATTTAAGGGCGAAACAAAGAATAAAAATGGTGGAATTTCGGTTCAGTTCCCTATTTTTGAAATCGTGAGAAATGACAAATCTGAACCTTCTTATAATTAACAATTCGCTAAATATTCCCAATTCAAACAGAGAATATACAAATGTAACATATTAATAGCACAAAGGAGGCAATGTATTTTATTACGAAAAATGACATTTGGAATGGTTGTTCTTGTAGTTCTTGCAACTTCTGTTCCAACAGCACAAGCAGATGTTTGTAACGAAAAACCTTGCATAACAGTCACGCCCTGTCTTACGGCAGGGTTCAGTAATCAATTAAACTTATTATCTCAATCAAAAGAGAAAATTGAGTACAAGAAAAAGTGTGTAAAAGGTACATATGTGAACATTCGAGAGCAACCAAGCAAGAATTCAGAAGTTATTAAACAAGTTTCGTTTAATGAAAAAGTTATTATCATTGAAAATAAACTTACGAATGATGTTTGGTATACTGTTGATCTTGATAACAAAATTGGTTATATCCATAAGGACTATGTATCTGATAAACAAATCAATTACAAGATCTACAGCGTTCCATGTGTTAAGAATAAGACTTGGATGCCATACACAGCAATTACCAGTAGAGGGAGTAAACAGTATAAGTTACAACAGATTGCTTATACAGGTGATTATGGTATTCGCATGGTAAATGGGAGATATTGTGTAGCTCTTGGTTCACATTTTGGATGTGAAATTGGACAGTATTTTGATTTGATATTGGCAAATGGTGAAATAATCCCGTGTATTATGTCAGATCAGAAGGCAAATAAACACACCGATTCTGCGAATATCGTCACAATATCTACAAATTGTCTTAGTGAATTTATTGTAGACAAAAATGCTTTAAATCGTAATGCAAAACGTAATGGTGATATATCTTCTTGTTGCGCAGAATGGAAATCGGTTGTAAAACAAATTAAAGTATATGAAAAGGTGATCTAGTGTTTATTAGCGGGGGTTGTTTTAGAGAGGTGAAAAAGGAAATGGAAAGAACATATAAATTAGATTTACAAAGTATCAATGATGCAAAAGATTTTGTAGTGGCTATAAACAAATTAAATAGCGAAGTTGATGCAAGGTACGGTGTACGTGTTGTCGATGCAAAATCTATGTTTGGCTTGTTAAATATGTCTCATTGCAAGCCGTTAGAAACAACTATTTACTCTGATGACGAAAATGAGATAAGTGAATTTGCTGAAATTTGCAAGAAATATGAGGTGAAAAAGAATGACTAATTATTCACAGGTATTAGAATTAGATGAAATCACATTGGAAGATTGTTTGAATTTATTCAAATATGGCAAAACAACACTAATTGAAGATGGTAGAATTACAAATATCTTGGAAGAAGGTGATTGATTATCTTAGTTTTAATTGGTAAAAGCGCAAGTGGTAAAACATTTGTGCGAGATAAATTAGTAAAAGAGCATGGCTACAAAAGCTTAGTAACATTCACATCAAGACCACCACGAAAAGGTGAGAAACAAGATATTACATATCATTTTATTTCCCAAGAAGATTTTGAACAGAAAATTGAAGAAGGGTTTTTTGCAGAATGGAAGAAATATGATACTGAGCAAGGTGTTTGGTATTATGGCACCGCATTAACGGATTGTTATGACGCAGACAATGATACCGTAGCGATTCTTACGCCTGATGGTGTGAGAGATTTACAAGCAATAGAGATCCCTATGGTTGTCATCTACTTATATAGTAATTTAAACACGATTAAACAGAGATTGTCTATTCGTGGCGATAATCCAAAAGAGGTCGAAAGACGTATAGAAGCTGATATTAAAGATTTTAGTGGTGCTGAAATGTTGGCTGATAGAATTGTATATAACAACTTATCCGATGATATTGAGGATGTTATCAGTAATGTTGACTATTGGTATAAAAAAATTTTAAAGGAGAAAGCTGATGAGTAATAAATTAACTATTTACTTGGCTGGACGTATGGGTGGTCTTACAAAAACTGAATATAACACATGGCGAGAAGTTTTAAGGAAGAAACTTGAAATAGCAGCAGAATGTTGTAACTCAATAATTCAAGTCATTAACCCTGCTGATTACTTTGACTTTGATAACATAGAAGGTCATACAGATAAGGAAATTATGCAGTTTGATCTCAATATGGTACGTCAAAGCGATATTGTGATTGCAAATGTCAATGGTATCAATGAAAGTATCGGAACAGCAATCGAGGTTTATGAAGCAAATAGATTAAATATCCCCGTTATTGCATATGCAAACATGCCAGAAATATTAGAACACAAAAGAAATAGTGCTATTTTTGACAAGACTCATCCTTGGATCAAGGAATGTTTGGCAACGAATCTAATGTTTCATGCGGATGATGTTGTGCAGTATGTGAAGGATTTTTATATGGTTAGATATTAGGAAAGGAAGTGATTGAGATATACACAGGATATATGAGTTGTCGAAGTCTTGCTGATGCGTTATATGATAAAGACAATTTCGTAACAGTTCAAGTTGGAGACAGAGAATATTATATTAGAACGGTTAAGCAAAAACGAACACATGCAAATTTAGATGATTCAGTGACACACACGGTTCTAGTTTGTGAAGAATAGATTGGAGGTAATTATGCCAGATATGACGTTATGTAGCAGTTTACATTGTCCAGTAAAAGGAGATTGTTTTCGTGCCACCGCAAAACCAAATCCAGTGAAACAAAGCTATTATAATTTTGAATATACATGTCACGAGGATAATGGCTTTGCAGATTTTATTAAAAATGAAAAGAAAGGTTGATTTCTTGTGGAATTAAAAAAGGAGAATCATATATGTGTTTAACAGTAAAAGAAGTAAAAGAAATTTTGGATGGAATGCGTGATGATGCATTGGTTTTAGCAGACAAAGAGCTTGATGGCGATGCCGCACATAAACTAACTTCTTATGAATATCCATCTGGCGATAAAAAGGATTGGAATTTTGTAATTTTAACGTGGGAGAAATAGAAAGGAGATAAGATAGATTGGTAGTTATTAAAAGAGACTGTTCCGAAGTTGATTTTGACAAATCAAAAATCTCAACGGCAATTCTTAAAGCTATGAAGAATGGTTCAGGTATTGTAAAACCAAAGATTGCAGAAGATATTGCAAATGAGATTGAAGAAGAGTGTAAAAACAAAGAAGATGTGAGTATTTCTGATATTGAATCAATGGTTTATGATAAATTGATTACTAAGAAGCAGAGACTTACTGCAAAAGCATATGAAGGATATAGAAGTATTCGTGAGTTTCAGAGAGAAAATGAGAATACAACGGATGAAGAAATTCACAATCTTGTAGAAGACAAAGATGAATATTGGAAGGATGAAAATGCAAATAAAAATCCTGTATTAAACCCTACCAAAAGAGATTATATTGCTGGATCTGTTAGCACAGATATAACAAAAAGATATTTATTATCTCCTGAAATTATTCAGGCTCATAATGATGGACTAATTCATTTTCATGATGCTGATTATTTCTTGCAGCACATGCATAACTGTGGGTTGGTCAATTCTGAAGATATGCTTCAAAATAATACCGTAATTAGCGAAACTCTTATTGAAACGCCACATAGTTTTTCAACTGCTTGTAATATTGAAACGCAGGCTATAGCACAGATTGCTAGTAACCAATATGGGGGGCAGAGCATTTCTTTAGCACATCTTGCTCCATTTGTTAATGTGAGTAGAAAATCAATCAGAAAGAAAGTAACAGAAGAATTATACGATAATGGATTGATTAGTGAGTATAATGAAGACCTTGCAGAAGTCGTTAATATAACAAATAAACGATTAAAAGAAGAAATAGAAAAAGGCGTTCAAACAATTCAGTATCAGTTGGTCACACTTATGACAACAAATGGACAAGCACCTTTTATCACAATTTTTATGTATCTCAATGAAGCAAAAAATAAACAAGAAAAAGCTGACTTGGCAATGTTAATTGAAGAAATGCTTCGTCAGAGAATTCAAGGGGTAAAAAACGAAAAGGGTGTTTATATTGCCCCTGCATTCCCTAAACTGATTTATGTATTAGAAGAAGATAATATCACAGAAGATTCTAAATATTGGTATCTCACAGAATTAGCTGCTGAATGTACATCTAAGAGACTTGTCCCTGATTATATATCCGAAAAAATGATGCTTGAATTAAAGGGTGATGTCTATACATGTATGGGCTGCCGAAGTTTTCTGACAGTAGATAGATTTACAGATAAAGTAGGAAATATTGCAAACGCAAAGAATTTTGATCCGAATAAACATAAATATTATGGGCGATTCAATCAGGGCGTTGTAACGATTTCACTTCCAGATATTGCTTTCTCATCTGATGGAGATTTTGATAAGTTTTGGGAAATCTTTGAGGAAAGAACGGAGTTGTGTCATAAAGCACTTAGGGCGAGACACGAAAGATTACTTGGTACGTCTTCTGATGTAGCACCTATTCTGTGGCAGCATGGAGCATATGCAAGATTAAAGAAACATGAGAAAATCGACAGACTTCTTTATGATGGTTATTCTACAATATCACTTGGTTATGCTGGTTTATATGAATGTGTAAAATTTATGACTGGTCATTCTCATTCGGATGAAGGAATTGGCGAAGAATTTGGATTAAAGATTATGCAGGCGTTAAATGATAAATGTAATCAGTGGAAACAAGCTGAAAACATTGACTATAGTTTGTATGGAACACCATTAGAGTCCACAACTTACAAATTCGCAAAGTGCCTAAAATCTCGTTTTGGTAATGATATTTTTGAAAAATTAGATGGTTTTGATAGAAATTATATTACTAATTCATATCATATTCCTGTCTTTGAACATATTACGGCATTTGAAAAGTTAAGAATCGAATCAAAATTCCAGAAATTAAGTCCAGGAGGAGCAATTTCATATATCGAAGTACCAAGTATGAGTCATAATATTCCTGCTATATTAGAAGTCATTAAGTTTATTTACAACAACATCATGTATGCAGAGATTAACACAAAGAGTTGTTATTGTGAAAAATGTGGCTTTGATGGTGATATTCCTCTTGTATCAGATGAAAACAATAGACTTAAATGGGAATGTCCTAACTGTGGGAATACTGACAATACAACAATGGATATTGCATTTAGAGTTTGTGGTTACATAGGAACTGCTAAAAATGGTGGAAATCAAGGTAGATATGGCGACATTCATGATAGAGTGTATCATTTGGACGATATGGAATATACGGAGGAATAAAATGAGATATGCGAGCATTCGTAGTCTTGACATAAGTAATGGGGAGAACGTAGGAGTCTCCCTATTCGTTCAAGGCTGTGATAGAAAACCACACTGTAAAAACTGCTTTAATCCTGAGACTTGGGATTTTAATGGCGGTAAGGAGTGGACAGAAGAAACAAAAAATAAATTTTTAGAGTTAATAGATAGACCATATATTAAAAGAGTGTCCATCCTCGGAGGAGAACCATTATCAGAGCAAAATCTTGATGGAGTTTTGGACTTAATACAGACAATTCGTGAAAAATATCCTATTTCTCAAAATCCCAATTCAGAAAACATAGGAAAATCAAGGGTTTTAGAAGATGAAAATTCCAAAGAAATCCGTATTTCTTTTCCTGAGAAAACTATCTGGTTATATACAGGTTTTCGATGGAATTACATAATGAATTATCAACCTGTAGAAACAGATGATTTTGATTATATTGAAGAATCTTATAATGATGGATTGATGGAAAAACGCAAGCAGATAATTTCACTATGTAATATCGTGGTTGACGGAGAATATATAGATGAGCAGAAAGATCTCACACTTGCTTATCGTGGCAGTAAGAATCAGCACGTTATTGATGTAAAGCAATCTCTTGCTCAGAACAAAGTAGTTTTATATTGTGATTAAAGGAGATAATACAAATATGGAAATGGAAGATTTATACAAATTAAAGAAAGGCGATAAAATTCTTGTTAAATGTACTGTAGAAGCAGTATTTGTTCAAAGCGGAATGGTAATGGTTACAACAAGAGATTGCGACAATGGGTTCGATGCTTATGTTGATGAGATTAAAGGTGTTGTAAATGAATAGCATTATTGGATTTCTGTTATTTCTTCTTGGAATCATATTTGGCGCAATTATTGTATTTATAGCTATATATCCAATAATAAAAGATATGTTTAACTATATTCAAGATATGAACAAAATTTTCAAAGACAAGGAGAATAAATAAATGGAAATAAACGAATATCAAGAATTAGCAATGCGAACAAATCCACACAAGGCAACAGAAAGATTACTTGGGAATATGCTAACATGTGATATGAAATATCTACTACAGCAAAATTTAATCGCAGAAGATGAACGTCATATTGATTTTGGCGGCGTATTCAATTCTTGTCTTGGATTGTCTGGCGAAGTTGGCGAGTTTAACGATATGATTAAAAAGCATATATTTCACGAGAAAACACTTGATGAAACCCATGCAAAGAAAGAGTTAGGCGATATTATGTGGTATATTGCTATGATGTGTGAATCTTTTGGATGGGATATGAATGAAATTGCAGAAATGAACATTGACAAATTAAAGGCACGTTATCCAGAAGGATTTGATATTAAAAGAGCAAACAACAGAGATTCAAAAGATATATAAAGGAGAACAAAATAAATGGAGAAAATTAAGATTAAATACTTTGACAAGGATATTGAGAAACTTACATACATTGGTGGTGGTAAATCTAACTGGATTGACCTTCGTTCAGCCGAAACTGTCCACCTGAAGAAAGGTGAATTTCGTCTGATCCCACTTGGAGTAGGAATGAAACTTCCAGATGGATACGAAGCAAATATTGTACCTCGTAGCAGTACATATAAGAATTTCAAGATCTTACAGACGAATTGTTTCGCAGTAATTGATAATTCATATTCAGGAGATGCAGATGAATGGAAACTTCCTGTAATTGCTATGGAAGACACAGTAATTAATAAGAATGACAGAATCTGTCAGTTTAGAATTAATAAAATTCAGCCAGAGATTGAGTTTGAAGAAGTAGAACACTTGGACGAAACAAACAGAGGTGGTTTTGGTTCTACAGGACGAAAGTAAAGAGGTGATATACATAAAACAGGCGGTTGAAATTAAAGATAAAATAAATCTTACGATTCCAGAAGCATCTACGTACTCTAATATTGGAGAAACAACAATTAGAAAATTGCTTTCCGAAAAAGCATGTCCCTTCTTATTAAAAATAGGAAACAAACATCTAGTAAAAAGGGTTGAATTTGAGAAATATTTAGCTGGAAAGCATTTTATTTAATTTGGTAAAAGAACTTTTGTGTGATATAATACAGTCATGCAAAAGTTCTTTGCCATATACAAGGAGGAAATACGATTGGGCAAAGATCTTAAAGGAAAAGAATTGGGACAAGGAATAATACAGAAAAAGAATGGGAGGTATGAAGCAAGATATATAGATAGATTTGGTAAAAGGGTATCAATTTCAGGCAGAGATCTAAAAGATGTTAAAAAGAGATATAATGAAGCGATTTACGAAAATGACAAGCAAATAAACGTAAAAGACAATATAACACTTGACGAATGGTATAAAAAATGGATGAACGTTTACAAGTTTGATATTATTCGTGAAAACACAAAAAGACATTATAATAATGTATATTATAAGCATATATCTCCGAGTCTTGGGAATTTTCAATTAGGAAGTATTACTCAATATCAAATCAAAAAACTTATCAAAGAATTAAAGAGTAGTGGATATCAATACGAAACATACAACAAGGTAAAAATTCTTCTTGTTGATATTTTTAACAAAGCTATGATTAACGAATATGTGCGAAAGAATCCAGCAAAAGGAATATCATTAAAAAGAGATGAAGAAAAAAATGTAAGGGTTTTGTCACAGGATGAACAAACGGTATTCTTTGATTGTTGTAAGGGAACATTTTATGACAATCTGTTTGTTACGGCAGTATCAACGGGAATGAGGATTGGAGAACTTGCTGCTTTAAGATGGACAGATGTTGACTGGGATAGTAGAGTAATTCATGTAACTAGAACTCTCGTATATCAGAAATATGAAAGCGACAGTCAAAAGGAATATCATTTTGAAAAGCCCAAAACAAGAACTAGCTTAAGAGATATACCAATCAACAGGCAGTGTGAAATAGCATTAAAGAAACAATTTGTTCAAAAGTCTGTTGTTGCTGCCAAACAACCCATTACAAAGAAAATTGACGATAAGTATGCTGATTTGTTATTTACATCAAAATTCAACACACCATTAAATTCTCAAGTTGTATGTCAAGCAATTAACAAAATTATAGAAGAGGTAAATCTTACAAAAGATTATCTGGATGAAATAGAACCATTCTCTGCACATTGTTTTAGACACACATTTGCGACACGTTGTTTTGAAGCTGGTATTGCACCAAAAACAGTCCAAGCATATCTAGGACACGCATCTCTGCAAATGACAATGGATTTGTATACATCAGTTATGCCAAAACAGATGGAGACAGAGATGGATAAAGTATCTAAGGAGCTTGATCGAATTTCAGAATATGGTGATGAATTAGCAGAAAAACAGTTCGAAAATATGGCTTCAAATAACAAAATTGTTTCTTTCCGTGGAGATTCAATGGTGGTATAATTGGTGCTTGTGGAGACAAATCTTGTAAAATGGCTTAAAATCAACATTTGCAACATTAGTTTTTTGACTTTATGAGTATCTTATTACGTTTACCAGCAGACACCGTATGAGTTTATCAATACCGATGAAATCATTGGGAAATAGGGCAGCCGTTATGGGTTGCAGTTTTTACAAGGGGAATATCCGTCTTTGATCAATTTCTTGCGGAGCCCCTTGTATTTTTTTCGGTTTTTACTGCTCATCTGCTTTACCGAATGACAGTCCGGTTTGTGGAATTTTTTGGTGTTGGTATTTAAAATATAGACCGCGGATGCGTGTTCCTTTGCAGAACTTTTATGGAAAGTCTGGTTATTTTTTCCACTCAGATGACTGTCACCGGTGGCATAATCTATGGCAACACCTGGCTGTACATTGTAGCAGTAGGTACAAAAACAAATGCCCTTTCCCTGATCCTCCACAGAATAAGCTTCCATCAGGACACCGGAAGCGACCAGGTTACTGCCCTCAAAAACCGGTGTCACGCGGTATAAGACATGGTTATTGGTTTTGTCTATATATCGTGCGGTTTTTTCCTCAAAAGGAAGCATACCTTCATTGTTCATGTAGCGGGTGCCGGTGATCAGGTTCTTTTTATTGGCATTTTCCGCAGTAAGGCAGTAGGCGATGAGGTGGCAGCGGTTATACAGATAGTTGCCGTCCACGACACCGGTGTATTTGACGGTGTGCCAGCCGGATGGCCGGATCTGACCGATTTCCCCGCGCGCTTCGGTCGGCATGGTGTCTTTGCTCACATTGGCATAGGCCACACCGCATCGTCCGAGCTTGTCGAGTTTATGGTAGGATTCAAAAGTGTTGGTGTTTTGCTTTTCCCGGCTGTTGAAATATGGTTTATTTCCATGTACAGCCACAGAAGATTTTCCATTGTATTTTGGAACTTCTTTGATGGAAAAACGGTCTTTTGTGTTCTTTTGGGCAGCCTGTGCAGTCGTGATAAGCGCAGCAGAATCGGAACTTGTATCAGAAATGGGTGGTACAGGTACGAAAGCTACGGAAAAGGCAAGTAAAACAGCAAGCAAAGAAGTCCTGCATTTTGTGAAGTGTAATCGTTTCATGGGATTTCCTCCTTATTCCGTTATGATTTGTTTTCTATAGTATAACATAAAGTAAAGAATTTTTGGAAAAAAAGGAAAAAATCCAATAGATTGGAAACGTCAGTTTCGTATATTCTGATGTTGTAAGCGGAACTGTTTCGGTGTCATCTGATAGCGTTTTTTAAAGGTACGGATCAGATGGCTGCAATCGGCAAAGCCTGTTTCTCCCGCAATATAACTTAAATCATGCCCGGTAAATAAAAGGAGATTTTCCACTTTGCTCAGCCGCACAAATTCGATATACTGCTTGCAGCTTTGTCCATAGTATTTACGGAACTGCCGGGCAAAGTAAGAATAACTCATATGATACGTGCGTGCCAGAGATTCAATGTTGATATTTTCCTGGGAATGATCATCGATATACATCAAAACATTCTGCATCGCTTCTTCCTCCACTTCCGGGATCTGATCCGTATCAAAAGAAATTCCCTGTTCCAGCCAGAAACGTAGCAGTTGTACGATCAGCCGGGCGAACTGGGCATAAACACAGGCATCATATCCGTAGCGTTTTTCCTGAACCTCTTTTAAGATATCCGTGAAAAACAGTTCAGCAGGAAAATCGGGCAGGTTGTCCGAATCAAAAACCAGCGGAGGGTTTGTGCTGTTTAAGATCTGGTGAAAGGCAAAGTTTAAATTTGGCAGATAATTCTCGGAAAGTTTTATGCGGTTGAGATTGAATTTACAGCAGATGTAAACATAGGGCTTATCATCGGTATGATAGATGGAGTGCATTGCCTGCGGAGGAAATACAATAAAGGCTCCTTTTTTCAGGAGACAGGTATTGTCATTACAGCTGACCGTTACAGATCCTTCCTGCACATAGACAAGTTCCAGAAAATAGTGCCAGTGGGAGGAAACGGGACCTTCCCAGTATCCGGTGCCACAGCAAAAAGCTTCAATAGGAGAGCGCAGCATATCACTGTATTCAAATAAATTTTCGTTCATATGACCCCCTGGTACTAAGACAAAAATCATAAAAATAGAATAGATTTGTTCTATTTTTATGTGATTGTATTATATCATAATTCAAAAATAATTGATACAATAACAGAAATTTGACAAGAAAGACAGTGGGGGCTTGTGATGAAAGTGAAAAAAGAAACATTGTTTCCAAAGACAAAAATACAGTGGCTGTGGGAAAATATGAAAGGCAGACGTGTATTATATGTGATCGGCATGCTGGGAACCGTTGTCTATAATATATTGCAACTGACGGTTCCGTATTATTCCGGAAGAATTGTGGATCTGTTTTTAAGTGGGGCAGATGCGTGGAAAAATATGAGAACGAATAGCGGTTTGTTCTATCATCTGCTCATCCTGATGATTGTATTTACCGTACTTCGCGGTGTGATTGTCTATGGAGACTGCATGATTTACGAGCATGTGTCACAGACGGTACTGTACCGTGTGCGCAATTTTTTGTATGACAAAATCCAGAGGCAGGATATGACCTTTTACAGCACATATCGTACCGGCGATCTGATGACGCGTGTTACGGGCGATCTGGATGCGGTGCGCCACATGGTTGCATGGGTGATCCGCATGGTGATCGAATCATTTTCCCTGTTTGGTGTGGTGGCAATATACTTCTTTTATATGAACTGGAAAATGGCTCTGAGCCTGTTAATTATTTCGCCGTTTGTGTTTTTTATCATTTATCTGTTCAAAAACAAGGTGGCACCGATGCATGCGAAACTGCGTGAAAAACTGGCACAGATGAACACCTATGCGCAGGAAAATATTTCCGGAAACCGTGTGGTAAAAGCGTTTGCCAGGGAAGCGTATGAAATTGAAAAATTTGACCGGGCAAACAAAGATTATGCAGAGACGAACAAAGAAACCAGCATGGTATGGCTGAAATTTTTCCCATATGTGGAAAGCATTGCAAACCTTATGCCGGTAGTGATGCTGGCCGTGGGCGGTGTCTTTTTAATTCGGGGCGAACTGACGATGGGAGATTATGTGGCATTTTCCGGACTGATCTGGGCAATTGCCAACCCAATGCGCCAGATGGGAAATATCATGAATGAATTTCAGCGGTTCTCGGCCGCATCCAAAAAGGTGATGGAGATCTATTATTCCGAACCACAGATCAAAGATGCTTTGGATGCAGCTGCACACCCGAACCGCTTTGACGGGAAAATCGAATTCCGGGAGGTATCCTTTCAGTATGAAGATGGGGATCTTCCGGTGCTGCATGATATCTCTTTTACTGTAAAACCGGGGGAGACCATTGCAATCATGGGAGAAACCGGCTGCGGAAAGACTTCCCTGATCAACCTGATCCCGCGGTTTTATGAGCCGACGAAAGGGGAAGTGCGGATCGATGATATACCGGTGCAGAATTTCAGACTGTCCGACCTGCGCAAACAGATCGGACTTGCCACACAGGATGTGCTGTTGTATTCCGATACGATCGAGGGAAACATTGCCTACGGAGACAGCAGCATTGATCTCGAAGAAGTGGAAAAATTTGCAAAATATTCTGCGGCATCTGATTTTATCTCAAAGATGCCGGAAGGATATGATACAGTGGTCGGAGAGCGTGGCGTAGGCCTTTCCGGCGGACAGAAACAGCGAATTTCCCTGGCAAGAGCACTGGCGGTGCGGCCTTCGATTCTGATTCTGGACGATACGACCTCTGCGGTGGATATGGAAACGGAAAAACAGATTCAGGAAGCACTGCGGCATCTGGATTTTTCGTGTACGAAGGTAATTATCGCACAGCGGATTTCCACTACGATGATGGCGGATAAGATTCTGGTGATGCAGCATGGACGGATCACGGAGATGGGAAATCATGAGGAACTTATGGCAAAAAAAGGATATTATTACGAACTGGTACAGCTGCAGACCGGCGAAGACCTGGTATAGGGGGTGAGACAATGGCAAAGAATACATATAAGCAGGATGAAATCCTGGAAGAACCGTTTGATATCCGGCATCTGCTCCGGGCGTCATCCTATATCAAAAAATATCGCAGGGGTATGATCCTTGCAATCGTCCTCAGCGGAATCGGAGGAGCGTTCGGGTACGTGGCACCGATGATTATTCAGCGGGCACTTGATATTGCGGTGCCTGATAAAAATATGAGACTGTTATTTTCCCTGGTGGCGGCGCTGATTGCCATCTATGTGGTCAGCGTGATTTTTACCACGATCCGCAGCCGCATCATGGTGGATGTCAGTCAGAATATTATTTATGATATCCGCAAGGACTTGTTTGAACATCTGCAGGAACTTCCGTTTCAGTATTACGACGACAGACCGCATGGAAAGATTCTGATCCGGGTGGTCAATTATGTCAATTCGGTATCGGATATGTTGTCAAACGGACTGATCAATATCGTGCTGGAAGCATTTAATCTGCTGTTTATTATTATTTTTATGTTTATGGTAGATGTGCAGATGGCACTGGTCGTGTTGTGTGGAGTTCCCGTGCTTGCCGTCTTTATGTTCTGGATCAAAAATAAGCAGAGAAAGGCGTGGCAGGCCGTATCCAACAAGAACTCAAACTTAAATGCGTATCTGCAGGAAAATATTGTAGGTGCCCGGATTACACAGATTTTTGCACGTGAGGATGAAAATGCAAAAATCTTTAACGGACTTTCCAAAGAATGCAGACGGACCTGGAATACCGCTGTGCGCTACTCAAACCTTGTATGGCCGGGCATTGATACCATTTCGGTGTTTGTCCGTGCTGCCATCTTTTTGTTTGGCCTTGTCATTTTCGGGCAGGGAAATAAGTCGCTGGGAACGATCGTGGCGATTTCCAGTTATGCTTCGTATTTCTGGCAGCCGATCATGAACCTTGGAAATATATTCAACAATTTTATCAATAATATCGCTTATCTGGAACGGATCTTTGAAACCATCGATGAGCCGGTTACCGTAAAAGATGCAGAGCATGCGATCAAGATGCCAAAGATCCGGGGGAAAGTTACGTTTGACCATGTGACCTTTGCATATGATGAGACAAAAACGATATTAAAAGACGTATCCTTTACGGTAAATCCCGGGGAGAGTGTTGCACTTGTAGGACCGACCGGGGCCGGAAAGAGTACCATCGTCAATCTGATTTCACGGTTCTATAATGTCAATGACGGAAAGGTACTGATCGATGATCAGGATATCGCAGATGTGACCATTCATTCTCTCCGTGCGCAGATGGGGATTATGATGCAGGACAGTTTTATTTTTTCGGGAACAATTGCAGATAATATCCGGTACGGAAAATTGGATGCCACACAGGAGGAAATTGAAAAAGCGGGAAAAATTGTCTGTGCCGATCCGTTTATCCGGGAAATGCCGAAAGGATATGAAACACAGGTGCGGGAGCGTGGGTCCATGCTTTCCCAGGGACAGAAACAGCTGATTTCTTTTGCGAGAACACTGCTTTGTGACCCGGCAATTCTGATTTTGGATGAGGCAACTTCCAGCATTGATGTGCAGACGGAAAAAGCATTGCAGACCGGATTAAACCGTATGCTTAAGGGCAGGACATCCTTCATTATTGCGCACCGGCTCTCCACGATCCGTGGCTGTGACAAGATCATGTATATTGATGACGGTGGAATCGCAGAGGCGGGAACGCATGAAGAACTGATGAAAAAGAAAGGCAGATATTACAAACTGTATACGGCACAGAAATCTTTGCACTAAAATAAACGAAAAGAGCCAAAAGTACTAGGAATTATCCCCCTTTTATGTTACCATAATAAGTGTAATTATTATGAACAGAAGGGGGATACTTATATGGCAAAAGAACTAGTTGCGATGTTGCTTGCCGGAGGCCAGGGGTCCAGATTATATGCACTGACACAGAAGCTTGCAAAGCCTGCAGTTCCGTTTGGGGGAAAGTACCGTATCATTGATTTTCCACTGTCGAACTGTGTAAATTCAGGAATTGATACGGTGGGGATTCTGACCCAGTATCAGCCGTTTGTATTAAACGAGTATATTGGAAATGGCCAGCCGTGGGATCTGGATCGTCTTTACGGAGGCGTGCATGTACTTCCACCGTACCAGAAAGCATCGGGGTCTGACTGGTACAAGGGTACGGCAAATGCCATTTATCAGAATATTGCTTTTATTGAGCGCTATGATCCGCAGTATGTGATTATTCTTTCCGGAGACCAGATCTGCAAACAGGATTACAGTGATTTCCTTGAGTTCCACAAGCAGAAAGGGGCAGAATTTTCTGTCGCAGTCATGGAAGTGCCGTGGGAGGATGCTTCCCGTTTCGGCCTGATGGTAGCAGACGAGGATGACAAGATTACCGAGTTCCAGGAGAAGCCAAAGGAACCGAAGTCCAATCTTGCATCCATGGGAATTTACATATTTAACTGGGATATTTTAAAGAAATATCTGATCGAGGATGAGGCTGACCCGACTTCCGAGAATGATTTTGGAAACAATATCATTCCAAATCTTCTGCGTGACGGAAGAAAGATGTATGCCTATCATTTCAACGGATACTGGAAGGATGTAGGAACGATTCCGTCTCTGTGGGAAGCAAACATGGAAGTGCTTGATCCGGAACATAGCGGCATCAACCTGTTTGATGAAAACTGGAAAATTTACAGCAGAAACAGTGGTATGACCGGTCACCGGATTGGAGAGAATGCCGTGCTGGATAACTGTCTGATTACCGATGGATGTAACATCAAGGGTACCGTCAGACATTCCATCCTGTTTTCCGGTGTCACGGTGGAAGAAGGCGCCATTGTAGAAGATGCCGTTGTCATGGGACACTCCACGATCAAGGCAGGTGCGGTTGTCAGACACTGTATCATTGCAGAAAATGCGACCATCGAAGAAGATGCGGTTGTGGGAGCAAAACCAAAAGGGGAAGGAATTGGAGAAGTTGCCACAATTGCAGCGGATGTAACGATCGGAAAAGGAGCAAAAATTGGTCCGAGCGCTATGATTTATGAAGATGTGAAGGAGGGTGAGGAGCAATGTTAAATTCAAAGACAGAGGCATTGGGAATTATTTTCCCGAACAGCTATGATGCAATGGTGCCGGAGCTGGCTTCGGAGCGCCTCATGGCATCCATTCCATTTGCCAGCAGATACCGCATGTGCGATTTTATTCTTTCCAGCATGGTACACAGCGGAATTGACAATATTTCCATTATCGTAAGAAAAAATTACCATTCCCTGCTGGATCATCTCGGCGCCGGCCGTGAGTGGGATCTGGTCCGCAAAAACGGAGGCTTGAATATTGTTCCTCCGTTCGCACAGAAACAGGTAAAGGTATTCGAGGGACGCATCGAGGCACTTGAGAGTCTGCGCGGATATCTGTTAAAGCAGCCACAGAAATATGTCATTATGACCGATGCAAATATTGCCATCAATTTTGATTTTAATGAACTTTTAGATGCGCATATCAAGAGTGGTGCGGATGTGACCATGATGTACCGCAAGCAGGAAATTCCGAAGGCATTTATCCGTCAGAGCAGGGACCGCATGGATCTGTACTATGCACTCGGCATGAACGGAGACCGCGTCAGCAAGATTTACATCAACCCGACCGAAGAGGGGGAGATGAATTTCAGCATGAATATTTATGTGGTAGAACGCGAGTTTTTGATCCATATGATAGATGATGCGTATGTACATGGGCATACTTACTTTGTACGTGACCTTTTGGACAAGCAGATTGACCGGCTGGATATCCGCGGGTTCTGCTACGATGGCTATGTGGTCAATATCCATGATACCCAGAGTTATTTTGAAGAAAATATGCGTCTGTTACAGGAAGAAAACTTAAATGCACTGTTTTCTCCAAATCAGATTTACACCAAGATCCGTGACGATAACCCGACCCGTTATATCAACGGTTCCAAAGCAAAGAATGTTATGGTTGCCGATGGCTGTGTGATCGAGGGAGAAGTCGAAAACAGCGTCCTGTTTCGAGGCGTTCACGTTGGAAAAGGCGCAAAAGTGAAAAACTGCGTACTGATGCAGGATACCGTAGTGGAAGATAATGCAAGCGTGGAATACGTGATTACCGACAAGAATGTACGTGTCACAGAGGGCAAGTCACTGACCGGAAATGAGTCGTATCAGGTATATGTATCCAAGGGGCAGGTTGTATAATTTTATGCTTTCCAAATAATACAGAGTCTGTTATAATAAGCAAAGATAAAATACTGAGGAGGCAATTGTATTATGGCTGATAGCAGAAAAACAGTTCAGATAAAATCAGATCCTGTCGGGGATGTCCGTATCGCAGATGAAGTCGTTGCGATCATTGCAGGACTTGCAGCAACAGAAGTAGATGGTGTCAGTTCCATGGCGGGAAACATCACAAACGAAATTGTCAGCAAGCTTGGCATGAAGAACCTTTCTAAGGGAATCATGATTGAAATTATGGACAACGAAGTAAAGGTTGATGTTGCCATCAACATTGCATATGGTTACAGCATTCCGGAAGTCTCTGCCAAGGTACAGGATAAAGTAAAGGCTGCCATTGAGAATATGACAGGCCTGACAGTCGCTGTTGTCAATGTCCGTATTGCAAGTGTTGATATGGGAACTGACAATTAAATCTTTGTATTCGAAACAGAATATGGTATAATAAAGGATGTCTGAACGAAAGACATCCTTTATTTTTGAGCGAGGAGAGAAGATGACAAGAAGAGAGTTAAGAGAAAATGTATTCAAGATGCTTTTCCGCGTAGAATTTTTTGATGCGGGAGAACTGCCAGAACAGCTGGAATTGTTTGGTGAAGAAGTGGATCATGTAACCGATCAGGACTTTAAGTATATCGCTGAGCGTTATCGCGACATTTACAATCATCTGCCGGAAATCGACGGGGCAATCAACGAAGTCGCAAAAGGCTGGAAGACAACCCGTATGGGCAAAGTAGATCTGGCACTGATCCGTCTGGCGGTATATGAGATCCGCTACGATGATGAGATTCCGTTTAAGGTTGCGGTCAATGAGGCTGTGGAACTGGCAAAACAATACGGAACCAATGATTCACCGGCATTTGTCAATGGAATTCTTGCAAAGTTTGCAGAATGATGAAACATGTATATTCGGTAGGGCAGGTAAATAAATACATTAAAAATATGTTCGCTCAGGACTTTATGCTGCACCATATCAGCATCAAGGGAGAGGTATCTAACTGTAAGTATCACTCCAGCGGGCATATTTATTTTACAATGAAAGATGCAGACGGAACGATAAACGCGATCATGTTTGCAGGAAGCCGCAGGGAAGGATTAAAATTCCCGATGAAAGAGGGCGACCGCGTGGTTGTGACCGGATCCGTGGAAGTGTATGAAAGAGATGGCAGATACCAGATCTATGCACGGACGATTGAACGGGACGGAGAGGGAAATCTGTATCTGAAATTTGAAGCGTTAAAGCGGGAGCTTGAAGAGATGGGAATGTTTGCGGAGGAATACAAACAGCCCATTCCTACCTATGCAAAAACCGTGGGGATTGTTACGGCAGAGACCGGGGCAGCGATTCAGGATATCCGCAATATTGCAGGGCGCAGGAACCCGTATGTGCAGCTGATTCTCTGCCCGGCCCTGGTGCAGGGAGAGGGTGCGGCAGCATCAATTGTCCATGGAATTCATGCACTTGAACAGATCGGCGTGGATGTAATCATTGTCGGACGGGGCGGTGGATCTATAGAGGATCTGTGGGCATTTAACGAAGAAATGGTGGCACGGGCCATTTTTGACTGCCGGATTCCGGTGATCTCCGCTGTCGGTCATCAGACGGACTTTACGATTGCAGATTATGTCGCAGACCTGCGGGCACCGACTCCGTCTGCAGCAGCGGAGCTGGCGGTGTTTGATTACCGGCAGGCAATGCAGGAACTGCTTGGCATGCGGCAGCAGATGGACAAAGAACTCCAAAGGAAAGTAACCGTGGCAAGAAACCATCTGGAGCACCAGAGGATGCGCCTGCACTATCTCAGCCCTCAGCAGCGGATGAATGAAAACCGGCGAAGAGTGGCAGAGTATGAAGAAAAACTGACCGGACGCATGGAGGAACTGCTGCGTGAGCGCAGACACCGCCTGGCACTTCTGGCAGGCACGCTGGAGAGCTATTCCCCGGTAAAGAAACTCAGTGGCGGGTATGCATTCGTGGAGGATGGAAACCATCAGGCACTGCGGAGCATCCACCAGATCAGGAAAAAAGATACCGTGCAGATCCATTTGCTGGATGGCACACTGGCGGCAGCAGTGACAGAAATTCAGGCAGCCGAAGGAGTAAAAAATGAGTGATGAATTAGAAAAAAAAGAACCGGGACTGGAGGAACGGTTTGCAAAGATCGATGCCATACTTGATGCGATGGAAGACGAAAACGTAACGTTAGACCGTTCGTTTGCCCTATACAAAGAGGGACTGGAACAGATCAAAGCAGCCGGCCAGTCTTTGGATACGATAGAAAAGGCAATGCTTGTACTGAACCAGGATGGAAAATTGGAGGAATTCTGATGGAGATCAGACAGGAAATAAAACGCAGGGCGGCAGACATTGAAGCGCGGATCGCACCGTTTCTGCCACAGGAAAAGGGGTTTCAGCAGACCGTGCTCGATGCCATGGAATACAGTGTTTTTGCAGGCGGAAAGCGTCTGCGGCCGATGCTGATGGAAGCATCTTACCAGATGTTTGACGGAACGAATCCGGCAATTGATGATTTTATGGCGGCGATTGAGATGATCCACACCTATTCACTGATCCATGATGATCTTCCGGCGATGGATAACGACGAATACCGGCGTGGGAAAAAGACAACCCACGCGGTATACGGGGAAGCAATGGCAATTCTTGCGGGGGATGCGCTTTTAAATTATGCGTTTGAGACCGTGGCAGCAGCACTGACCAGAAACGAAGGAGACTGGAGAATTGTCAGGGCTTTTTCCGTGCTGGCACAAAAAGCGGGTATATACGGAATGATCGGCGGCCAGGTGGTGGATGTGGAGAGTGAGAAAACCGGACAGACCATCGACCGCAACCGGCTGGACTTTATCTACCGGTTAAAAACCGGAGCACTGATTGAAGCATCGCTTATGATCGGAGCCATTTTGGCAGGCGCGGATGAAGTGTCGGTTGCGCGTATGCAGGAAGCCGGAGCAAAGCTGGGACTTGCCTTTCAGATTCAGGATGATATTCTCGATGTCACGGGATCTTTTGAAAAACTCGGTAAACCGATCGGCAGTGATGCGGAAAATGAGAAGGCAACCTATGTGACATTTGAGGGGCTGGAGCAGGCAAAAAAGGATGTAGAGCGGCTTTCCGGGGAAGCAATAAAGATACTGGATGAATTTGAAGGAGAGCATACGTTTCTGCATGACCTGTTTTTCTATTTGATCAACAGGGATCATTAATTTTTCGAGGGCAACATGGTTTTAGATCGGATAAAAAAAGTAAATGATATCAAACAACTAAACGAGGAAGAACTGGAGGAGCTACAGGAAGAAATCCGTGATTTTCTGGTGGAAAATATTGCAAAAACCGGAGGACATCTGGCATCGAATCTGGGTGTGATTGAACTGACGATGGCGCTTCATCTGTCATTTGACCTGACGAGAGACCGGATTATCTGGGATGTCGGACATCAGTCCTACACGCACAAGATTTTAACCGGGCGTAAGTTGGGGTTTGCCACTTTACGGCAGTATGGCGGGATGAGCGGATTCCCAAAGACGCAGGAAGACCCGGCGGATGCATTCAATACCGGGCACAGCTCCACTTCCATTTCCGCAGGACTTGGCATGGCGCAGGCGAGGGAACTGACCGGTGACAATTATTATGTGGTTTCTGTGATCGGAGACGGGGCACTGACCGGCGGTATGGCATACGAAGCAATGAACAATGCTTCCCGCATGAAAACCAATTTTATTATTGTGTTAAATGATAACCAGATGTCGATCTCCGAAAATGTGGGAGGAATGAACCAGTATCTGAATTCGTTCCGCACCTCGGACGCCTATCTGGATTTAAAAGACGGTGTGACCAATTCCCTAAACCGGATTCCGGTTGTGGGGGAACGGATGGTCAAACGGATCCGGAACGCCAAAAGCGGTATCAAACAGCTGTTTGTTCCGGGAATGTTTTTTGAAAATATGGGTATCACCTATTTAGGCCCGGTGGATGGCACCAACATAAAAGAAATCCGAAAAGTGCTTGCGGAAGCAAAGCGTGTGCGCGGTCCGGTGCTGGTTCATGTACGCACGATCAAGGGAGAGGGATATCTTCCTGCCGAGCGTCATCCGGCGCGCTTCCATGGAACGGGACCGTTTGACATTGACACCGGTGTTCCGCTGTATCATCAGGAAAAAGCGCATTACACGGATGTGTTTTCCACAGTCATGCGCAAAATGGGGGAGCGGGAGCTGAAGGTGGTTGCGATTACCGCAGCGATGGCAGATGGAACCGGTTTAAAGAGATTTAAAAATCTTTTCCCGGAACGTTTTTTTGATGTGGGAATTGCAGAGGAGCATGCGGTGACGTTTGCGGCCGGTATGGCAAAGGCAGGACTCAAACCGGTATTTGCGGTGTATTCTTCCTTTTTACAGCGTGCCTATGACCAGGTATTACATGATGTGTGTGCACAGAATCTCCCGGTTGTGTTTGCCGTAGACCGTGCAGGATTAGTCGGAAAGGATGGCGCCACGCATCAGGGAATTTTTGACCTGTCGTATCTGTCAAGTATTCCGAACCTGACGGTTATGGCTCCGAAAAACAAATGGGAGCTTTCCGATATGCTCAAGTATGCGATTGCTGCAGAGGAACCGGTGGCGATCCGTTATCCGCGCGGAGAAGCCTGCGATCTCTGGAAAGATCAGCGGGCACCGATTCAAAAAGGCTGTGCGGAAGTACTCGCCGAGGGTACATACGCTGCACTTTTTGCAATCGGTTCGATGGTGGAAACCGCCTGGCAAGTAAGGAGAAAACTGGCAGAAAAAGGAATCCCGACAACGGTGGTAAATGCAAGATTTGCCATGCCACTGGATAAAAACTGCCTGCGGAAACTGGCAGAATCCCATCCGCTTCTTGTGACGATGGAAGAGAACGTGGCAAGCGGGGGATTTGGAGAGCATGTGGCTGCATTTCTGGAGGAAGAAGCACTGCATACAAAGGTCCTCAGGATTGCAATTCCTGACTGCTTTGTGGAACATGGAAGTGTTGGCGAATTAAAAAAAGCACTGGGACTGGATGCAGATTCCGTGACGGAAAAAATATTAGCAGAATTACCGGAGGAATTATGAAAGAACGATTGGATGTACTTCTTGTAAAACGTGGTCTGGCACCATCGCGGGAAAAGGCAAAGACCATGATTATGGAAGGCAATGTATTTGTCAACAATAACCGGGAGGATAAGGCGGGAAGCACTTTTGCAGAGGATGCTCCGATTGAGATCCACGGAAATACATTGAAATATGTCAGCCGCGGCGGTCTGAAACTGGAAAAAGCGATGACACATTTTTCCATTTCCTTAGATGGCATGGTGTGCATGGACATCGGTGCTTCGACGGGCGGGTTTACGGACTGCATGCTGCAAAACGGGGCAAAGAAAGTGTATTCCGTCGATGTGGGATATGGCCAGTTTGCATGGAAACTGCGCCAGGACCCAAGGGTTGTCTGTATGGAAAAAACAAACATCCGCTATGTCACACCGGAAGATATCGATGATGTGCTCGATTTTGCTTCGGTGGATGTCTCATTTATTTCCCTGACCAAAGTGCTCCCGGCGGCATATGCACTGTTAAAGGACGGCGGACAGATGGTATGTCTGATCAAACCACAGTTTGAAGCCGGACGGGAAAAAGTGGGAAAGAAAGGCGTGGTACGTGATAAGGCCGTTCACGAGGAAGTGATCGAGAGGATCATTACCTTTGCACTGGAAAACGGATTTTCGGTACACCATCTGGAATACTCACCGATCAAGGGACCGGAGGGAAACATCGAGTATCTCGTGCATATTGAAAAATCGGACGAAGCAATAAAGGAGGAATCCGTGGATATTCACGCAGTTGTGGAAGCAGCACACGGAGAATTGGATAAGTAGATGCGTAAATTTATGTTGATCACGAACCGGTACAAAGATCGTGATCTGACACTCTCAAACGAAATTGTCTCGTACATACAACAAAAGGGCGGCAGTGCTGCAATCTGTGTCAGCAATGTGGAGGATGATAACCAGAAAGATTTTGCACTTTCCGAGATTCCGGCAGACACGGAATGTATCCTTGTTCTCGGCGGAGACGGCACGTTAATCCGCGCAGCAACCAAGGTGGAGGCGCTGCAGATTCCGCTGATCGGTGTCAACCTTGGGACACTGGGGTATCTGTGTGAGCTTGAGGAAGCTACCGTATTTCATGCCATCGACTGTCTGATGCAGGATGATTGCATCATGGAAGAGCGGATTGTTCTGACCGGCGAAAAAATTGGCGGAAACGGCGCACATATGGCATTGAATGATGTCGTGATCCACTGGTCCGGGGATCTGTCCATGCTGCTTTTAAATGTGTATGTCAATGGGGAATATCTGACAACTTACCACGCAGATGGCGTGATTGTTGCGACACCGACCGGTTCCACGGGGTATAATCTTTCCACCGGAGGTCCGATCGTGGACCCGAAAGCAAGGGTACTTCTTTTGACACCGATCAATGCACATGACTTAAACTCCAAAAGCATTGTGTTTGGAGCGGAGGATGTTGTGGAGATTAAGATGGGAAGCAGACGGTTTCAAAAGGACGAGACGGCATGTGTCAGCTTTGACGGGGACACACCGGAGCATCTGCACGTGGGAGACCGTGTGCGGATTGCACAGGCACAAAGTACCATCTGGATCTGCAAAATCAGTAACCAGAGTTTCCTGGAAATACTGAGGAAAAAGATGAGACCGTAGGACGCAAAGGAGGACATATGAAAACAACACGACAGGCAAAGATACTCGAATTGATTCAGAAAAACGATGTGGAAACACAGGAAGAATTGTCCGCATATCTCGAAAAAGAAGGGTTTCAGGTTACCCAGGCAACCGTATCCCGTGATATCCGTGAACTGAAGCTGACAAAGATTTCGACCGACAACGGCAGACAAAAATATGCGGTGATTACGGACGCGGATTCCAATATGATGGAAAAATATGCAAGGGTTCTCAGGGAAGGATTTTTGTCCGTGGATGCAGCGGAAAATATTGTTGTGATCAAAACCGTGTCCGGTATGGCGGGAGCCGTTGCGGCTGCAGTAGATGCCATGCGTATGCAGGAGATTGTCGGCTCACTTGCGGGAGACGACACGATTCTGTGTGTGATCCGTACGTCCGATGACGCGGTGCACATCATGAAAAAGCTTCGGAAAATTGTAGAACAGTAATAAAAATGCTTCGGAAAAGTAGAAGGAGAATGTATGTTACAAAATCTACATGTGAAGAACCTTGCCCTTATCACAGAGACAGAGGTAGAATTTAAAGAAGGACTTAATATTTTGACAGGAGAGACCGGTGCCGGTAAATCCATCATCATTGGTTCGGTTGCACTGGCACTCGGAGAGAAGGTTCCAAAGGAACTGCTTCGGGATAACGAAGAGACCGCACTTGTGGAGCTGGTCTTTTCGGTTGAAAACCCAAAGGTTCTGGATGCGATCCGGCAACTGGGCATAGAAACAGAGGATGAAACGGTAATATTAAGTCGTAAGATAACTTCCGGAAGGGCAATTGCGCGGATCAATGGAGAAGCAGTGTCTGCTTCCCGGTTAAAAGAGGTGGCGTCTCTGCTCATCGATATTCACGGACAGCATGAGCACCAGTCCCTTCTTTCCAAAAAGAAACATCTGGAAATCCTCGATGCCTATGCAAAAGACGCGCTGGGAGAAAAAAAGGAGCGTCTTGCCGCCTGTTATCAGGAATACCGGAAACTGAAAAAAGAGTGGGAGTCCTCGTCTTTGGATACCGAGGAGCGCGCCAGAGAGTTGTCGTTTCTTGCGTATGAAGTAAAGGAAATCGAAGAGGCACAGCTTTCCGTCGGGGAGGATACCCGGCTGGAAGAACAGTATCGCAGATTTGCAAACGCAAAAAAGATCATGGATGCCATATCGGCTGCCGGTGCAGCTACCGGGGGAGACGGCGGTACCGGAGAGAATGCATCGGAACTCGTCAGCCGTGCCCTGCGGGAAGTCAGTTCGGTTTCGGCATATGAGGAGCGCATTGCGCAGATGGAACAGATGCTTACCGATATTGATAATCTGCTGAGCGATTTCAATCATGAGATTTCTTCCTACCTGTCGGGGGAGGAATTTGATGACGAAGTCTTTTATCAGACCGAAAAGAGGCTTGATGAGATCAATCACCTGAAATCCAAGTATGGAAATACGATGGAAGAGATTCTGCAGTCAGCGGAAGAAAAAACAAAGCGTATTGTCGTATTACAGGATTATGATAAATACTTAAATGATCTTTTAACTTCCATGAACCGGAAGAAAGAAGAATTGGACGGGCTGTGTGCAGAGGTTTCCGGAATCCGGAAGAAAGCGGTAAAGGGATTGACGAAAGCGATTGCACAGGCACTTGAAGATCTGAATTTTTTAGATGTGCAGTTTACGATGGAATTCCGGAAGACGGAGTACAGTGCCGGAGGCTGGGATGAGGCAGAATTTATGATCTCCACCAATCCGGGAGAACCGTTAAAGCCTCTGGGAAAGGTCGCTTCCGGCGGAGAACTTTCCCGTATTGCGCTCGCGGTCAAGACCGTCATGGCGGATACGGATGAGATTCCGACGTTGATCTTTGATGAGATTGACAGTGGAATCAGCGGGCGTACGGCACAGATGGTATCGCAGAAGATGAAACTGCTGGCAAAGACGCACCAGATCATCTGCATCACTCATCTGCCGCAGATTGCTGCCATGGCAGATGCCCATTTCCTGATTGAAAAATCGGTGGAGCATGCGTCCACGGTTTCCCGGATTCATCCGCTGCGGGAAGAGGAAAGTATCGAGGAACTGGCGCGGATGCTTGGCGGCGTGGAGATCACGGATACGGTTTTAGAAAGCGCACGCGAGATGAAACGTCTGGCAGAAAAATACGAATAGATAAAACCAAAGTCCGCATACTAAAGGTATCCGAGAAGATAGGAGAACCTTTGGCATGCGGTCTTTTTATATGCGTATATTCAAAAATATTATCTGTATTTATGTTCTGGCGCTGTGCTGCTTTGCCTATGCCACCATGATACATGCCATTCCCGATCATGTATACGTGCAGGAGGGGCAGAAACTGGAACTGGACAAAAAAATTCCGGTCACACTGGCAATGTCCACAAAACCGCAATCCGTTATGGCACAGATCGGGGCGCGGACGTTTCAGGCAATGAAGCAGGAACGGGCAGTGGAAACGTGCAGCCAGCTGAAGCAGGGGGAATATACACTGACCTGCTATCTGTTTGGCATCCTTCCCATGAAAGAGGTGCAGGTTTCCGTGGTGAACGGAAAATCCTTATACGTGAGCGGACAGGTGGTGGGCATTTACGGGGCTGCCCAGGGAGTACTGGTGCTGGGATCCGGACCGGTGGAAACTGTGGACGGAAGCAGCCGGCAGCCGGCAGAACACATTGTATTTCCGGGGGATTATATTACTGCTGTAAATGGAAAAGCGGTCACGAAAAAAGAAGAACTGATGGAGCGGATCAATCAGTACGGGGAACAACCGGTGGTGCTGACCCTGTGGCGCGGAGCCGAGCAGATTCAGGTATCGGTGGAGCCGGTTGAGGCAGCAGAACACAAAGGCTATCGTCTGGGACTCTGGGTGAAAGATGACATGGCAGGGATCGGCACGCTGACCTATTTTGATCAGGACGGAAACTTCGGGGCACTGGGACACGGAATCGGAAACGGACAGACCAAAGACCTGCTCCGTCTGTCAGACGGCCGGCTGTACAAAGCACAGGTGCTCGGTATCAAAAAAGGTGTCCGGGGAACACCGGGAGAGCTGGAGGGAGTTGTCTATTATGGGAAAGACAACCAGATCGGAGAAGTGTCCAGCAATACACAAATCGGTATCTATGGCACGTTGACGAAAAACTTCCGGGAAGAAAAGAAAAACGAAAGTCTGTTGTGTCCGGTCGGTTACAAACAGGAGATTCAGACAAAGGATGCGGTAATTCTGTCGGATGCGTCCGGGGAACTGCAGTCGTATCGCATCGTAATTGATGATCTTGATTATACACCGGGAGATAAAAATAAGGGAATCCGTTTTCATGTGGAGGATGAGAACCTGCTGAAGCTGACCGGCGGAATCGTGCAGGGACTCTCCGGAAGCCCGATCCTGCAGGATGGAAAACTGATCGGTGCCGTGACCCATGTGCTTGTTAACGATCCAACGAAAGGATATGGCATTTTTGTGGAGGAAATGACGGCAAATAAAATAGGACAAAAGACCTAGATGTGAAATTTGCACAAAAAAAGAAACGGTAAAATGCAATAAAGTTATATTTTATACATGAAAAAGGATTGCAATAGAGAACAAAAAAGGTTATAATAATCATTAATTGCTCGAAATTATTCGAAAATAATAAATGTTTAACGTAGTGGGAGTATTACATGGATAAGTTGGTAGGGTTTGCCCGGAAGAAGCGACTGGGCGATCTGCTTGTGGATGCAGGAGTCATTTCGCAGGATCAGCTGGTAAAAGCGTTACAGGTCCAGAAAACAGAAAAACAGGGAGAGCGTCTCGGAGTGGTACTGATAGATCTGGGGTTTACAGACGAAAAACAGATCGTAGAGGCACTGAAGGCACAGCTGAAAATACAGAGTGTCGATCTGTCAACCCTGCGCATCCCGGAGGAAATCATCCGGCTTTTGGACGAGGCAGTGCTGCGGAAGTATAATCTGATTCCGTTTAAGTTCAATGAGAAAAATCCCAATCTTTTGTGCGTGGCAATGAGCGATCCGCTGGATATCCGGGCGATGGACGATGTTTCCATCATTACCGGGTGTCAGGTGGAGCGTTTTGCTGCAACCCCGAGTGATATTGCGGCAGCCATCGACCGCTACTATGGAAATGCAGAAGCCCTGCGTGTGGCAGAACAGTATACAAGGGAAAAGCAGGAACAGGCAAAAGCCAGGGCAGCCCTAGATCCCGGGAGTGGAAACGATGAGAACAATGTCCAGCAGGCACCGATTGTCAAACTGTTAGGACAGATCATCGAGCAGGCGGTCCACAGGAGAGCCAGCGATATCCATATCGAGCCGATGGAAAACCAGGTGCGGATCCGGTTCCGTGTGGATGGCGTGCTGCACGAAGCCATGCGGCACGACATCAGCCTGCATGCCGCACTGATCGCAAGAATCAAAATTGTCAGCGGACTTGACATTTCCGAAAAGCGCCGCCCGCAGGACGGTCGTGCGACCAGCATTGTGGACCGGCAGGAATACGACATCCGTGTGTCCGTGCTTCCGACCGTCTATGGGGAAAAGGTCGTTATGCGTCTCGCACAGAAAAAAGCACTGACATTGGACAAGCGGGATCTGGGATTCCCGGAGGACGAATTAAAAAAGTTTGACCACATCCTAAGCCATCCGAACGGGCTTATTCTCGTCACGGGACCGACCGGAAGCGGTAAGTCTACGACATTATATACCGCATTAAATGAATTAAACGTAGAAGGCGTCAATATCATCACGGTAGAAGATCCGGTTGAGGCGAACTTAAACGGGGTCAACCAGGTACAGGTAAACGAAAAGGCGGGACTTACCTTTTCCTCGGCACTGCGTTCCATCCTGCGTCAGGACCCGGACATCATCATGATCGGGGAGATCCGTGACCAGGAGACCGCAGAGATTGCGGTAAAGGCATCCATCACCGGACATCTGGTGGTCAGCACCTTACATACAAACAGTTCGGCAAATACCATCACCCGTCTGGCAGATATGGGAGTGGAAAACTACCTGATTGCGGATTCCGTGGTCGGAGTAATCGCCCAGCGTCTGGTGCGCCGGGTCTGTCCGGCATGCGGAATTGTCCGGGAGGCAACCGCAGGGGAGAAAAAAATACTCGGCATAAAGGATCCCGCCAGAAGGATCAATGTCCGCACACCGGGGCACAAAGAATGTGTCCGCTGCGGCGGAACCGGATACTATGGAAGAATCGGTATTTATGAGATCATGCCGGTCACGGCAGACCTGCGGCAGGCGATCAACCGCGGGGAGAATGCGGATGTGCTTGAGGAGATCGCACTAACACATGGCATGAAAACGCTCCGCATGAGTGCCATTGATTACGCACTGCGCGGAATCACCACCGTCGAGGAAGTGCAGCGTGTGGCATACGATGACGAAGAGGATTAAATAAAACAGGGAAGGGAAGGCAGCAAAACAGATGGAATTGTCAATGTATACGCTTCTTTCGATAGCAAAAGCGCATCATGCGTCCGACTTACATATTACAGTTGGGGTTCGCCCAAAATGCCGTATTAGCGGAACACTTTACGAGATGGATGGTTTTGATAAGCTGACACCTGCGATGACAAAAGAATTGGTGGAATCTATGTTTGGACCGAAACAGAAGGCAACCATGGAGGCCACAGGGGAAGTGGACTTTGCCTACACGGATACGCGTGTGGGACGGTTCCGTGTCAACGCTTTCCACCAGAGAGGTTCCTATGCGGCTGTACTGCGTATCGTGGCAAGCGATATCCCGACACCGGAGGACCTCGGGGTGCCGGAAGCTGTCCTTGGGCTGACAAAGAAAAAGCGTGGGCTTGTCCTTGTCACGGGACCGACCGGAAGCGGTAAATCCACCACACTGGCATCTTTGATCGATGTCATCAATAAAGAACGGAACGAACATATCATTACACTCGAAGATCCGATCGAGTATTTACATAAGCATAACCGGTCCATCGTAAACCAAAGGGAGATCGGGTTGGATACCGATTCCTATGGAAATGCGCTCCGTGCGGCGCTCCGTGAGGATCCGGACATCATCCTTGTGGGGGAGATGCGTGACTTTGATACGATTTCCACTGCCATCACAGCAGCAGAAACCGGACATCTGGTATTCTCCACCCTGCATACCATCGGTGCGGCACCTACCATTGAGCGTATTATCGATGTGTTCCCACCGCACCAGCAGAACCAGATCCGCTCGCAGCTGGCATCGGTTCTTGAGGCGGTAATTTCCCAGCAGCTTCTGCCGACGATCGACGGAAAATCCCGTGTGGCGGCATTTGAAGTCATGCTCGGTACCCCGGCGATCAAAAACCTGATCCGGGAGGATAAGGCACACCAGATTCCATCCATCATGCAGACAAGTAAGAAGATTGGCATGCAGACGATGGATGATTCCTTATTCAGCCTGTATCTGAAACACAAAATCGATGCGGCAAATGCCGTAGAGTATGCACAGGATACAGGAAACATGCAGCAGAAGCTGTTTTAAAAAGGAGTTAAGACATGGCAAGTTATAAATACGAAGTGGTCGGAGCCGATGGAAAACCAAAAACCGGCACCATCGAGGCCATGAACATGGAAGTCGCTTCGGCAGAACTCAAATCCGGCGGCAACACCATCGTTTCCATCGCAAGAGCCAACGCATTTAACAAAGATCTCGAAATCCATATCGGAAAAGCCGTCAGCGTCCGCGAAATGAGCGTATTCTGCCGCCAGTTTGAGAGCGTATTAAATGCCGGCGTGACCGTCGTCGAGGCACTCGACATGCTATCCGAGCAGACCGAGAACAAACCGTTTGCCAACGCAATCGCAGAAGTGCGGGATTCCGTACAGCGCGGGGAGACCCTCGCCGTTGCGATGGCGGAGCACCCGAAGATTTTTCCGAATCTCATGGTGCAGATGGTTGCCGCCGGGGAATCCTCCGGTGGACTGGATAAAGCATTCAGCCGTGTGGGAAGTCAGTTTGAAAAAGAAGCCCACCTGAAGGGGCTGATCATCAAGTCGGCGATTTATCCGGTCATCCTGATTCTTGTTATTATCGTTGTTGTAGCCATCATGATGATTAAGATTGTGCCTACCTTTACTTCCCAGTTTGACGAAGTCGGCGGAAAACTGCCGGGCATCACGCTTGCAGTCATGGCAGTCAGTGATTTCTTTGTGCACAGCTGGTATTTTATTGTTGCCATCATCGCAGGGATTGCCATATTTATCCATGCGTGGAAAAAGACAGAGGGCGGGGCACATATTTTGGGAAAATTTATTCTAAAGGTACCGCTGGTCGGTCCGCTCAGCATTAAGACGGCATCCTCGCGCATGACGCGAACCCTGTCCACACTGATGGGCTCCGGTGTCCAGCTGGTGGATGCACTCGGGCTTGTGACCGAGATGATGGGGAATGCCGTGGTTAAGCAGGCATTAAAAGATGCGACCGAAGAGGTCAGCCGTGGAATCCCGCTCTCGAAGCCACTAGCAGATTCCGGGGTCTTTCCACCGATGGTCTACCATATGATAGAGATCGGGGAGGAAACCGGTAATATGGAAGACATGCTCGACAAAGTCGCAGCATATTATGATGAAGAGGTGGAGTCGGCGACCGAGGCACTGCTTGCCGCAATGGAACCGCTCATCATCATTGTGATGGCAGTTATTGTGGTGCCGATTGTCCTTGCGATCATGATGCCGATGTACAGCCTGTACGATAGCATCGGAGCCTGACCGCAGGCAGAAGAAGGGTTGTTACATGTCTGCCATGAGACATGTGATGATAGATACATAAAAATATATTCAAAAAAGGAGAACAAAGGGTATGAAGAAAATTATGGAACTGCTTCAGAACATGAAAGCAAAGAATGAAAAGAAGGATAACAAAGGTTTCTCTCTCGTAGAGTTGATTATCGTTATCGCAATTATGGCAATTTTGGTAGGTATTGTTGGTACACAGGTACTGCCGTATCTCAATAAGTCGAAAGAAGAAAAAGACAGACAGATTCTTAGTGCGTATACAACGGCTGCTGTATCAGCGTATGGAATGGTATCAGATCAGTTAACAACAGATGTTACAGCTGCGGGAGCAAAGATTACAGTTAATGTATATTCTCCAGCTGCTTCAGATGCAGATGCTAAATTATTATCTGATAAGATTAAAGAATTAATGGGAAAAGGATACACTGATGCAAAGTCTAAAATGACATCTGCACAGGGAAAAAAAGCAACTGCAATTACTATTACATATGATTTTGATAAACAGACAGTTGAAACAGAAGCGACAGGAACTTCAATAAAGAAAGTATCAGGGGATTTATAAATAGGAGATATATAATATTATGCTAACCCAACTTACGATTTTTCTTTACATTGTTATATTTTTATACGGAATCGTCATCGGCAGTTTCTTAAACGTGCTGATCTTCCGTATCCCGAAAAAAGAGAATATCGTGCAGTCCTCGCACTGTATGAACTGCGGGCGTAAGCTGGGCTGGCGGGACATGGTTCCTGTATTTTCCTACATAATTCTTCGGGGCAGATGCCGGCAATGTGGTGCTAGAATTTCCATACAGTACCCATTAATCGAGGCTTTAAATGGTGTGCTGTATGTGGTCGTTTTCATGGCGGGCGGTTTCACGTTCAGCAGTGTGCTGTATTGTCTCATGACATCTGCCCTGATTGTCATTGCGGTCATCGATGAGAGAACCTATCAGATACCGGTTTCCCAGAACCTGTTTCTGGGACTGCTCGGTATCATCATGACCGTGTATGATTTCCGGCATATCCTGTCCCATATCATCGGGGCAGTCATTGTCAGCCTGTTTTTGTATGGCCTGTATTATTTCTCCTCCGGCAAAGCAATCGGTGGGGGAGACATCAAACTCATGGCATATGCAGGCCTGCTTTTAGGCGCAAAAAACATTATTTTTGCATTTATTCTTGCATGTATTCTTGGCTCCGTCATCCATACCATCCGTATGAAAGTAAGCAAGCGAAACAACCTGCTTGCACTCGGTCCGTACCTTTCGGCAGGCATATTCATCGCCGCACTCTGGGGCAGCCGTTTCTGGACCTGGTATCTCGGCATGATGGGCATTTATTAAAACATGGCATGAACTGCTATGTATGGCATAATTAAAAAAAGTAAAGTTTTTCTTATTCCTGTGGCGAATTTTGAACATCCTTCCTATTCGCCATCTAAATTTTACATCACAACATAACGATGGAAAATGTATGAAAGCCAATTAGCACACGCAAAATCTTTCGCCAAAATTCTTACAGCCTCTTCCCGAAGAGAACATGAGCGAGGGATAATTGTCTTTCATACATTTTCCAGCACAACTGCTAGAAAATATAAAGGAGAAAATGAAAATGGTCAAAAGAGTAGTAAGTATTGAGGCCGGTGTATGGTGGACAAAAGTCGCACTGGCCGATTACCGCAAGAAAAATCCGCCGGTACATAAAGCGTTTGCGTTCCGCACCCCGGAACATGCGGTGGAAGATGGCTATATCCGTGACAAGGAAGCTTTTGCGTCTGCACTGAAAGTCGAACTCAGCAAGCGCGATATCCATGAGAAAGAAGTCGTATTTACCCTTTCTTCCTCAAAAGTCGTGACCCGTGAAGTCATGATCCCATTTGTCAAAGACAATAAGATCATGGGAATCATTGAATCCCAGATCCGTGATTATTTCCCGATGGATGTGAGCAATTACACCATCAGCTACAGCAAGATGGATGTGGAGGAAGAAGATGGGAAGAAAATGCTCAAGCTGCTTTTAGTGGCAATTCCCGATAATCTTCTGAATAACTATGTGACGTTTTCAGAACTGGCAGGACTGAAGGTAGAAACGTTTGATTATATCGGAAACGGAACGGTACAGCTTCTGTGTGACAGTTTTCTGGAAAATGCTGTGGTTGTGCAGCTGGAAGAGCAGGCAACGGTAATCAGTATTCTGGAAAATAAAAAACTGGTCTTTCAGCGTGTGACACCGTACGGCTATGGCGCTACGATTACGGCGGTGATTGACCATCCGGTGCTTGGGATTGATGATGAGGAGAAAGCACTTGATTTTCTTTTAGACCACAATGTCATATACAATCGCCCGACCGTTCCGGAGATGGGAAACCAGGAGGAGATGAAGCGTCAGCAGGAGCTGGCAAATGAGGCATATGAAGATCTGGCGGAATCGCTGCGGTATCATCTGCGAATTGCCAATACGGCGGTTGAATATTACCAGAATCAGATCAAACAGGAATTCGTGGGAAATGTCTACCTGGTAGGGGACGGTTCCCGGTTTGCGGGTATGCATAAACTGTTTGCCCAGGAGCTTCCGCTTCCATTGCAGGAAATTGATTTCACTAAGGTGATTGATTTAAAGAGTGAAAAAAATAAAGCGGTTGAAGAAGAGGGGATAACGACAGCGTCCTCCGGACGCAGACCGAAGGCTGCAACGGCTGTTGGCTTTTTGTCCGTCATCGGTGCGGCGGTGCATCCGATTGATGCCAAACCGAAGGACATGCTTGTGGCAGATTCCAAAAAGAATGACCTTCACACGGCTTATGTCATTTTTGTGGGAGCGGTATTAGTCAGTGTATTGTTGATTCTTGGATCGAGTGTGCGTCAGCTGGTGGCATATACGCAGCATCGCAATTTGACGAAACGGATCAATGATCTTTCGTATGTGCAGGAAACCTATGATGATTATGCGCGGGTACAGGCAGAGGAACAGGTATATGAGAAGCTGGATCTTGCCACCATCACGAAAAATGAGCAGTTGTATCCGCTGATTGAGCAGCTGGAAAATGCGCTGCCAAACGATGTCAAGGTAGAGAGTATTCAGGCAGATGCAGACTTAGTCAGTATCAATCTGAAAACAGATAAAGAAATTGCCGTTGGACAGATGCTTTTGAATTTTGCGGATGTGACCCTGCTTCAGGATCTTTCCATTCCATCCATGTCGGAGGAAAAAGACGACGAAAGCGGTGTGAGCACATGGACATACACGTTAAATGGCTATTACACCCAGGCAGATATCGGTGAGGACGGACATCTGATCGAGGAGGCGGTTCCGACATCGGAGGACACAGACACGGATACCAATAACGCAGAGGGAGAGGAGCAGACAAATGAATAAATTAAAAATTTCAGATTCAGATAAGCGGCTGTTGCTCATTTTCTTTGCAATTGTGATTGTAGCATGTTCCTATTTCTTTATTTTTAATAAGGGAATGAGCAAGGCGGCGAAGATCGAAGAGCAGAATACGACCGACCGGGCGAAAGTGCAGCAGATGGAACAGATGGAGGCCGGACTTCCAAAAGTAAAAGAAAATATCCAGGCGATGCAGAAAAAGCAAAAGGATATTATTGCGGCTTATCCGGCAGATATGAAAACCGAAAAAGTAATTGAAACTTTGCAGGAGTTCGAGGATAAGAGCAGCAATTTTCATATTACAGATGTGACATTTGCCATGAATATGCCGATTGGGGCAGATAACAGTACAGCCGCTGCAGACGGAAGTGCTGCTGCATCTACGGATACTACGGAAGATACAACGACAACACAGGAAACACAGACCACGGAGTCTGCGGATACACAGAGCACAGAGAGTACTGAAAGCACACCGGAAAACACGACAGGTCCGACCGGAAATGTGGAAGGGTATTATGCATCGATTGGCATACGCTATGAGGCAAGTTATGAAGGATTAAAGGATATGATTGCCTATGTCAACAAGTTTAAGGATCGTACAACGATTGCCCAGTTTTCCGCCAGCTTCGACAATTCTACGGGAAAATTAACGGGCGATATGACACTCAATATGTATTATCTTGAAAACACCGGAAAAGATTATGTTCCTCCGGTATTTGAGAATATGCCAAAAGGGGTAAACAATATTTTTGGCGGTTCTTCTTCTGGAACCGCAGAGCAATAGAAAAAGCTGACATGGGGAAGGAGGCTTCCGGATGAAAAAACAACAGAATAATGGAGGATTTTCTTTGCTGGAAGTGATTCTTGCCATGGCGATTCTGGCGATTCTTTCCATTCCGCTGTTGTCGTATTTTACGCAGTCGATGAAATACAATGCAATGACGGCAGACAAACAGCATGCGACCAATCTGGCGCAGGAAGTGATGGAGGACTTAAAAAAACAGCCGCAACTGGTGGAGCCTGTGTCAGCCGGGGGATTTACCGTGCCGTATCTGACCGGTTATGTGCAGACGGGATATACCCCTGCAGCTGCGGGAGGAAGTACGACCGCCGGAGAAGTATCTTATTACGGTGCGGCAGATGCGATTGGTCAAAAATATGATGTTGAAGTAAAAGTCAGCACGGATGTGCCGGAAAATACAGCGCTGATGCCTCAAATGGATGGAATTGATGACACAAAAGATGTTGTGGCGGCAGAAGGTGGACAGTTACAGGAAGCACTTACTTATTTTTCCGCAGAAAATGCACAGTATGCAGGTGCAAACAATGTCCCGGCACAGAGTGAAAGTGAAATAGAAAAAAATTTAAAGCGGACGATTTCCATTACGGTGGAACCTACGCATGTGCTTGTCGCATGCAGTTACGCCTGTGAAAATATCGATGGAGTGGACCCGGCAGAAGTCTATACCTGTAATGATTTTGCAGAGGAGGACATGCAGAATATCGAACACATTTATCTGATGTACAATGTCAAGCAGGACAGGGATGCACTTGAAATCCGTTGTGCGGCTGGAGTGGCGGTTCCGAAACTGATCGTTGTCTGTCAGAATATCAGTGAGGTCAACGCAAAGCATCTCTCTTATCAGCTGGTGGTGTCACCGAAAGACGGCTGTAAGATGCCTGCGGTTGCGTCCAATCTTGGCAACAAATCGTACCCGGATGACCCGGCGGCAACAACCAATGCGGGAAACATCTATCAGGATAGCTATTTGCTGAGTGTCGCACCTTTGGTGGAGAGCAAAGAAGGTGTCCGGAAGGTGAATCTGCAGGTTAGTGTATACAAAAAGGGAAAAGGCAACAGCTCCGATAAGGAAACGTATCGGTATATTACGGTGAATTCGGCGAAAGGAGAGTAGCGATGAAAAAGATTTCTTTGAAACGGGATAATCGCGGAGCCTCTCTGCTTGCCGTTTTGATTCTGATGGTGGTTGTGAGTGCGATCGCGGTTGTGATTACAAAAATCACGATTGTCAATATCCAGATGAAAGAAGTGGAGCGCGGTACGAAGAAAAATTTCTACAGTGCAGATGCAGTTATGGATGATCTGCGTACCGGTGCAAGAGAACTTGCAGAAAAATCGCTCGAGAAAGCATATACGGATGTCCTTGAAAATTATCTGACGTATACCGCATCGGGAGCAAATGCACAGGATGTTTTTTCCCGAAAATATATGGAAGATCTGGAGGGACAGTTTGCAAAGGCATCTGCGGGAAAGACAAATACGACAGATGCATCCGGCAATGTCGTGTATACGGTTTCGGATTATAACACCGATACAGTCAAAGGATGTATCAAAGAAACTGCCGAACAGGGATGTTATGTTGTTGCAGCGGATCCGAAGTATGAACTGGATTACGGTGCGGGTACCTTTACATTAAAAGGGGTGCAGGTGAAATATAAGGATGCGCAGGATTATGAGACAAAGATCACAACGGATCTTATTTTTTCTACTCCGCAGATGAATTTTTCCGGGCAGGGACAGATCCAGGAGTTTATGAAATATGCTCTGATTGCGGACCGGCAGATTCATGTAAATGCATCGAATGTGCAGGTGGATGGAAGTGTGTACGCCGGAGCGGATGGTATTTTGGCCGACAGCAGCGGAAGCGGAACTTTAAAGGGAAAGTCGATTCTCACACGCGGCGATATCGTGACGGACAGTGGCTCTACGCTTACGGTCGGAAACGGAAATTCTTCGATCTGGGCGGAAAATATAAAGACCTCGGGAAGCGGATCTTCCACGATGGAGATCAACGGAAATACGTATGTGGCAGATGATCTTGAGTTACGTGGAGTTGGAAGTAAGGTGACTTTGAAAGGAAATTATTATGGTTATAATTTCCAGAAAAATTACGGAACTTCCGATACGGTATCTTCGGATGCGGATTTCAGCAGTGCTATGATGGTAAACGGCAGAACGTGTAATTTGAATCTCAAAGATTTAAATTATCTGATGCTGGCGGGACGTACATTTATTTCCCGCAAGACAGATGCTGCAAAAAATCAGGATGTTCTGATGGGAGAATCCATCTCTGCGAGAACCAATCAGCTGGCTTATTATGTGCCGGCAGAGTATGTCAAAAATGGAACGTTTGACAGAAGTGGGTATGCTGCGCATATTGGTATTTCTGACGATACGTTACAAGGGTATCTAAACAGCAGTCAGCCGCTTGTGGCATACTATTTCCCGGAGGGAATGTATTATTACCTGAATTTTAAGACGGAACAGGATGCAAATGATTTCTTTGCAAATTATTACAATAACAATCAGGGAAAGGTAGCACAGTATGCCAATCTCTATCTGGATGAAAATGCTTTGATTATTGACAAGAAAACCATTATGACGTTGAAGGGAGATATTCTTTCGCGTGCTTCTGCTTCGGATGCCCTGAATGTCAAGAAGGTGACGATTCAGCCGGATAACTGGAAAGACGCTAACGGTCTGTTTTGGGATTATTGTTCTAAGTTGGCGGTCCGCTATAAGTCTTTAGAACTGGGACTTACCGATTCCGGGCAGGGTGTGACGCCGGATCAGGTGCGTCTGACAAGTACAGATGCCAGTGGTCATGAAGTGATTGATAAAACGGTCAATCCGCTGTTTGACAAACTGATTGACCGGAAAGCATTCGAACAGGAACTGGAAAAACATAAAACATCGACTACCGAAAGTGTGACCGTTTATTCACCAACCACAGATGTGTATCTGGTGAAAAATACCGGGACCTATGCGCTTCCAAATACGGTTACGCGGGGACTTGTGGTTGCAACCGGGGATGTCAAAGTGTCCGGTGATTTTGAGGGACTGATTATTTCTGGCGGAGTGATTTCGTTTGATTCGAATGCAGGCGCTGCGGGAACCGGTCATATAAAGGGAAATAAACTTCTGGTATCGCAATTGTTCGCGGAAGACCAGAAACGGGATACGCCTTTGTTTTCGCAGTTTTTCCGTGACTGTTCTTCAACGGCGGTATCGAATATTTCCGGAAATCTGGATCTGGATTCGTATCTGAATTACGATAACTGGAAAAAGAATTAAGAGGTGTGCCAATGAAAAAACGAAAACATCTGGGACAAAACGGAATTACATTGGTAGAAATCATTATTGTCATTGCAATTATGGGAATTCTGGCGAGTACATCGGTGATGATGATCGGGCATCTGCATTATGCCAACACGCAGAAGGTGGTAAAGACCCTTGATTCTTCGCTCAGTGCGCTTCAGGTGAAAACGATGAGCAAAACCGGTGATTACTATATGTATGTTTATAAACTGGACAATGGCTATTATATGCGGATTCTTCCGGATAATTTAAGCAGTTTTGATGATACGAAGCTGACGGATGACGGTACGCGGTTGTGTAACAATACCATCAAAATCCGGATGGACAGCAGCACGGGCAATGAGGTGACGGAAAAAGGTGCCGGTGGAAATTATATCAAGATTGCCTACACGAAAACGGCGTGCTTTGATACGGCAAATACGAATGTAAGTGCCATCTATATTGATGGAGTACCGGCATATACGGTAAAGCTGGTAAGTGATACCGGAAAACATTTTATTGAGAAATAACTTTGGAAAGGAGTGGCAGTGTGCGAAAAGATCATAGTGGAATTACGTTTGTGGAGCTGATTATTGCGATTGCAATTTCAACGATTATTTTTGGCGCTGCAATTCTTTTTCTGGGGATGGCGCACAAAAATTATAACCATGCATCCGCACAGATTGATTTACAGTCGGAGTCACAGATTCTGATGGAACAGATTGGTATGTGGGTGATGGAGGGAAACCGGGTGGAAAAGCTTGATCCTTCGGTATCCGGTGTAGAAGGAATCGTCATATATAAGATTCCGGGGACACCTTCGATAACAAATCCGGCAGGTGCCGCAGCCCCAGAGGCTGCAAGCAAGCGGGTGATCTGGATCTCTGCAGGTGGAAAGAAATTATATACAAAGAAAATGGCTGTGGCAGATCCAAAAACCGATACAACGGTGATTTCTGCAGCTACGGATGAGGTGCAGGAAAATCTGATCGGCGAATATGTTACGGCATTTGCCGGCACGGTAAATGCTTCCGCGGAAAAGGCATCCGTTTCGGTTTCTTTTGATATGCAATATCTGGAACAGAAGTATACGATACAAAATGAATTCAAGCTGAGAAATGTACTCAGGTAAGGAAGGGGCGTTCGTATTGAAGATGGTAAGATGGCATCGGCAGAAAAAAAATAACGGAAACAGGAAAAAGAGAATTGCATCCGCAGTCTGTATGCTGGGGGTGCTTGTTGTCTGTCTTGGGGTTGTCGGGTACCGGAATAAATTAAAGGCGGATGAGAAACTTCCGGTGATGACAAGAGGGGTCGTTGACCAGATAGAGCAGATTCCGGAGTCGAAGCGCAACATTTACGATGCGAATGCCGCAGCGGCAAAGCTTGGAACCAGGGAAAATCCGTTTCTGATTCTTGAAATTGTGCCTTATGAAGAATACGCAGAGTTTGGATACCAGATCAGTGGATGTGAACCGGTAAATGTCGAAGATATGCGTTATGGAAATGCTGATATTAATACGGTTAAAACAATAACCGGTGCAAAATGTGAAATGGAAACGGCTTATTTTTTCCCGGATGAGCCAGAAGGGGACATTTCAAAATATTCTGGAAATATGCGTGTCTGTGAGGATGGCATGAAAGATGCAGAATATACCGGATACTATGAGCGCGTCAAAGATGGGGAAGGAACGTTTGTCCAAAAAATTGTAAAAGGGGAAGACGGAAATGAAAGCTTATCGTTTGTCAGACAGGATCATGGAAATATTATCTGGCATACAGTAAATGATTTCGAAAAATCGGATTATAAAGATCAGACATTTGATGAAAGGACGGATCGTGAACTTACCAATGAGGGCGACCGGATTTATACAAAAAGAAAAAGTACCGGTGATAAATCAAAGGATAATATCAATGTAACAGAGAATTACTATCTATATAAAAACAATGATTATTTTTTAAAGGACAGTATCGGCTGTAAAACACAGGAGGAAGCAGACAATTATTCGGTGATTATTAAAACGATTACACCGGAAGAGCTGAATGCACAGCCGAAATGGGCAGATTATGCGGATCTGTATGTGGTTTCCCCAAAGGTACATTCCGGGGGTGATAATATCAGAGAGATCTGGAGAAAACACAACAGGTACGGAAAGCATTCGTCTGTTTCTTCGTATACGGATGGATTTAATGGATCGAAAGATATCAGCTGGGATGTTGTCAAGAAAATGTATAAGAAGATCAATCAGGAGGAGAACTATGCCCCGATTTTTATGGATTCCGGGGTGTATATAGCTACACAGGGATCTTTAAGTGGGGAAAAATCGGTTACGTTTCATATTTTGGACTGGAATATGAATCCAACCATTTATACTTATACCGATACGGGCTATAACAATAATATGTATAAACTGGCAGTCATGCTGTTTTCCATGGATTCTGAACTGTTTCAGCGGTTGTATCTGGATGGAGAAGATGCCTTGATTCAAAAGAAAGAAATTAATGGAGTTGAGACTGGTGTGTTTACTGCACAGACGGGCGATGCGCAGACATACTGGTCTATGTTTACATTTCTTCCGTCCGATGTGGATGGACGTGTGATCGGCGAGAACTGGTACCATTACTGGACGAAGCAGGATAAATGGGAGAAGTATATGACTGCCGGAAATATTTCTACCGATGAAAATCAGGGATATTTAAATGGCAGACTGTTTGTGTTTAAAGGGGATACAACTTCCACACAGGCATTTGGCACGGGGACGGTTCCGGCATCGGATCCGAATTCTAAGTTTACGGATTTTAAGGAATTTACGGGAAATGATCCCAAAGCGACACCGGCAGATGCAGTCCGTTATATTCTCGGATATAAAACATCAAAGGATCATGTGGATGGAGAACTGCGGATATTGGATATTGAGCCATGCTATGACCGAAAGAACGGGTACTCGCTGAAAAAGAGTTATATCCAGCTTATGATTCCGAATTTTATCGGGGATATTAAGATTACCCATATGACTACGGCAGAGTTTATTGGTTCCACGGAGGATCTAAACAGCAAGTACAACATGATTTATCTTGGGCTGGATCAGGGCGCTTACAATCTGGTAGAAAAGGATGTAACCTATAAAGATGCAGATGGCAATGTGAAATGGATCAAAGAGAATCAGACGGTGTGGAATGATACCACGATGAACGGAAAAATATATTTCCATACCGGAGATAAAATGACCAGTGCAGAGTATAGCAGGTCAGACGGCATAAGCCGTTCGGTCAAGTTTCTGTGGGCTGGAAGCGGAAATAATGTTATAGAGGATACGACACTCCGTTTCCCGGGAAATGACATTACAAAGATTAAGAAAGCGGAACTGGAGAACTTTTTACATGCCGGTTATCCGGTTGTTGCGGTTGATGATCTCTATTGCCTGTCCGATAAAATAGATGCCGGTTCAAACCTTGCAGATCTGGTAAGGGAGAGTAAGAGGGAAAAGAAAACCATTTACCAGACGTCAGATAGCAATGGGCTGATTGCAAAGGTAAAAGAGGTCTGTCCGAAAATTACGTTTACAAAACTGCCAAATGAATATCAGGGAACGACTTCGTCTGGGGGGAAAAATGATACGTCTGTTTCCGTAGATGACAGTCAGGCAAATTATCTGGATGTGGACGGTTTTGGCAGATCAAAACTTGATTTTGGTTTTCAGGTGACGGATGTGCCATCCGCACAGTATCAGTGTAAAGTTTATATTGACCAGAATCAGGATGGTAAATTTGAAGAGGGGCTGGCAGATGTGGATGGCTCCGGGGATGCGGATGATTCGGATGATACAGGGGAAGTTTATTATGAGGGAGATGTTTTTACGGCAGGAGACGGGGAACAAAACATTACACCGGTAAAACTTTCCAAACTGTACTTCGGGCTGATCCAGTGGAAGATTGTTGTATACCGCAAGGATAATCCGGACATTCATTTTACACGTACCGGCTGCTCGGTTGCAAAAAACCAGACCGGACAGAAACGGGAGATTAAGGTGCTTCAGATTATGCCGGATACGGATACTAATAATAAGGGGTATCTGAATTTGCACGAAAATACGCTGTTTACGAAATATTATAATGCATTGAATGATTATAATATTACCGTGGTAACGACTACGGTTTCTAAGTTTCAGGAGAATTATTTCGGGGAGAAATTTGTGTATGATTATTCCAGGGATATTTCAGCCCAAAAGGGAAACGAAAATCCAGCTAAAATGTCAAAAAAACAAAAGGAACTGTATAATACGTACAATATGTTTATTCTGGGATTTGGCGATACGTTCCATAAGGTAAATATGTCGAATAAAAACGGTGCGATTGATTTCCTGAAATATTTTATCGCCTCTGGAAAAAGTGTTTTGTTTACGCATGATTTTACTTCTATGCATAATGTGAACAGTGGGGATTTCGGATATTCTGCCAATACATATCTGCGTGATGTCATGGGAATGAACCGGTATAAAGCTGTGAGTGGGAAGCTGACCGAGAGCGAACGAAAGGAACTGCTGGCTTATCAGGCGAAACATAAGTATGATACAATGACCCAGACAACAGTTGGCAGCGACGGTACACTTTCTACAACGGCACTTGGTAATACCCAGGGATTTACTTACTATGCCATGAAACGTCTGGGATGGGAAAAGAAAAATACGGATCAAATAATTCCATACCGGTATATGATCAGAAGTTATAAAAATGATGAATATATCTGTGGCGTGAATAACAATAACGTGAAATTGACAGGATTTAACAATAATAATGACCTGACAACGCGTGCAACGAAGACAAATACGGGACAGATTACGGAATATCCGTTTAAAATTGACGAAACACTTAAAATTGCATCAACGCATGGGCAGTGGTATCAGCTGGACATGGAAGATCCGGAAGTTACGGTCTGGTACTGTCTTTCGGATAATGAGAACGGAGATCCATGTGCATGGGCGGGTACGGCTTCAAACGGAGATGGAACCGGTGCCACCTATGGGGCTTCCCCGAATGATGCCGCCAATAATTACTATATTTACAGTAAGGGAAATGTTTTTTATTCCGGAGTAGGTCATTCTACGGTAGATGGAGATATGGAGGCAAAACTTTTCATTAATACGATGATTGCCGCATACCGTACCACATATGAGCCACCAATGGTCGAGATCCTGAATGAAGAGGCGGAGCTTTTAAAAGAGGAGTCCGGAAATGGAAGTGATCCGAATCTGGTGTATAAGATGAACTGGATGAAAGAATATGGAAATAACCTTGACGGCACTAAGGAAAAAATTCGCTTCAGCCCGGTCGAACTGAATACCGTCAGAACGAAGCTGACCTGTTCGATCCAATACAAAGATGGAACTTACGTAGATAAAATTTACAAAAAAGACGGAACGGTGATTGAGGGAAAAGCAACGAAGGAGAATCCTAAAAAATATGTGTTTGAAAATCTGAAAAACATGGGTGAGTATTACTTTATTTATGATACGACAGGGGAAAACAAAAAGAAGGAAGGGGATATTGTTTTTGAAATTTATAACAATAAGTCCAAAAATCCGGATGGAACACCAAGAGTGGGAAAAACTACTGTGAAAATGGAATCCCAGAATTTGTTCCTGCTTGATTAGTATGGGGATTTAAGAAAAGACACACAATGTGAGAGAGTATCGCATTGTGTGTCTTTTTTATGATGGTCACAGGTAGAATACATTTTGCAATTACATATATGCAGTATACGTAAAGTTTTCCTTGCCAGGAAGGTGGGGATATGCTATGGTAAACATATCTTTTTTCAGTGGCAGTTTCTGCCAGAAATCCCATTTGTTTTGTTGTATAAGTGAAAGATGTGAACTTTAATGTGCCTTTGACGGTCAGGTTTTGATAGTCAGGTTTTGACGGTCGGAGTTTGACGGTCAGGGTTTAACAGTCTGCAATTTTTGTGCGTTGAAATAAAAGCAAAAACCACATATAATATAAGGAGAACATTTGGAAAAAGAACAAACGAAAAATCAACAGGAGAATCAGAAAAAGTCCCAAAAGCTGCAGTGGCATCCGGCATTCTGTTCAGCCTTGCGCCTGGAACTGCTGGAGGATGCAGAAAATTTGGAATTTACCGATGAGTTCCAGCTTACGGAAAAACCTTTGCAGATTGACTGTACGGTTGTAAAAGTAAAGAAGGACTGCAAAATAAAAAATGAAATCGGGAAGATCTTCCGGAAACACAACATTTTTGAATATAAATCCCCGAAGGATGAGCTGAACATTGATACTTTTTACAAGGCGGTTGCGTATGCATGCCTGTATAAAGTATTACCAAATCATGTGGATGAGATTCAGGCAGAGGAGATTACCATTACACTGATTCGAGACCGCAAGCCAGTGAAGCTTCTTCAGAAATTAAGTAGTGATGGGTATGAATGCAGGAAAGAAACAGCCGGAATCTATTATGTCAGTGGTGTGATGTTCCCGGTGCAGATCATTGCATCATCGGAACTGGATATGGATTTGCATGTACAGCTCAAGGCGCTGACTGACAATTTGGATGAACCGCTGATGTGGAAGTATCTGCAGGAAGTTAGCGTTTTTACAGAGAGGGAAAAGAATCTTGCGGATGTTGTGCTTCAGGTTATTGTAAACAGTAACATGGAGAAAGTGCAAAAATGGAAAGGAAGTGAACAGACAATGTGTGAGGCATTACGTGTTTTAATGGCAGATGAATTGAATGAAGAACGCGTGGAAGGTCAGCGTGAAGGCCAGATTCGTGCATATGCAACTTTGGTAAAGGATGGAATCATTACAGTGGAAGTTGGTGCAGAAAAAGCAGGAATGTCTGTCGATGACTTTACAAAAGAAATGAAACAGGCTGGTTATGTAATCCCTGCGGTATAAAATCATTTTGTAAAGCCATGTAGTATGTATGGGTAAAAACATCTATAATTTCAATTATTCTGCGGATTCTTGAGAAACAGAGTCTTTCTTTTTCCTGGATTTTGCAGAAAGCATTTTATGACCAGAGTAGATAGCCATAATCATGCAGAGAAGAGAACTGCAGGCAAAATATTTGTGAGCTGATTTCATATTTTTATAGCCGGTATAGATAGTTCCGATCATGGTTGCCAATGCACCAAGGGACCAATATTTATGTGCTTTCATTTGAATACCTCCTGTGTTTTTCTATATAATACCTCTTTTTGGAGAGTATGCAAACAGGAAATTTTATTTTATTTGCTCTGAACTGTTTTTCTGATGAGGCAATATTTGTTAGAGGTCGGTGCATTTGCAGAGAGGGAAAAGGATCTTGCGGATGTTGTGTTGCAGGTCATTGTAAACAGTTACATGGAGAAAGTGCAAAAATGGAAAGGAAGTGAAAGAATCATGTGTGAGGCATTACGCGTTTTGATGGCAGATGAATTGAATGAGGAACGTATGGAAGGTCAGCGAGAGGGCAGAATTGAAGGCCAGCGCGAAGGTCAGCGCGAAGGACAGATTCGTGCATATGCATCCCTGGTGCAGGATGGGATCATCCCCGTGGAAACAGGTGCAGAGAAAGCAGGAATGTCTGTCGATGATTTTACAAAAGAAATGAAGCAGGCAGGTTATGTAATCCCTGTGGTGTAAAATCAAATTTGTAAAGCCATGCAGTATTGGATTTTTCCATTGCATGGCTTTTGGTTTTTCCAGCCCGGGATGTTTTTTCTTGCAGCGGTCATAAACATATGGTATAGTAAACATATCTTTTTTCAGTGGCAGTTCCTGCCAGAAATTCCATTTGTTTTGTTGTATAAGTGAAAGATGTGAACTTTGATGTGCCTTTGACGGTCAGGTTTTGACGGTCTGAGTTTGACGGTCGGGGTTTAACAGTCTGCAATTTTTATGCGTTGAAATAAAAGCAAAAACCACATATAATATAAGGAGAACATTTGGAAAAAGAACAAACGAAAAATCAACAGGAGAATCAGAAAAAGTCCCAAAAGCTGCAGTGGCATCCGGCATTCTGTTCAGCCTTGCGCCTGGAACTGCTGGAGGATGCAGAAAATTTGGAATTTACCGATGAGTTCCAGCTTACGGAAAAACCTTTGCAGATTGACTGTACGGTTGTAAAAGTAAAGAAGGACTGCAAAATAAAAAATGAAATCGGGAAGATCTTCCGGAAACACAACATTTTTGAATATAAATCCCCGAAGGATGAGCTGAACATTGATACTTTTTACAAGGCGGTTGCGTATGCATGCCTGTATAAAGTATTACCAAATCATGTGGATGAGATTC